>JAEEGG010004087.1_pt1 | contig 35645 bp, 29 predicted proteins | sample 9134161 | NCBI WGS metagenome assembly JAEEGG01 (sample SAMN16246543, study PRJNA631951) | gut metagenome | biome: gut microbiome; feature: rumen; material: CR-attached | host: Bos | place: Iran: Karaj | collected 2018-10
GTAAGGAATTCTACAAAGACGGTAACCCGGATATCGACTACGTTCTGACGACCCGTGAGTTGGCTCGCTTGATCAAACAGTTCAACCTCGACCTGAAGGACATGCCGAGCGAAGACTATGACGACCCGCTGGGCGAATCCACGGGTGCTGCCGTCATCTTCGGTGCCACTGGTGGTGTGATTGAAGCTGCCACCCGTACCGCCTATGAAGTGTTCACCGGCAAACCTTGCCCGAAGATTGACTTCACCGAACTCCGTGGCATCGAAGGTATCCGTGACGCTTGGGTTGACTTCAATGGTACGCCCATCCACATCGGTATCGCCCACGGTCTGTCCAACGCCCGCAAACTCCTCGAGAGAGTGCGCGAAGGCAAGGAACAGTTCCACGCCATCGAGGTCATGGCCTGCCCCGGCGGTTGCGTCGGCGGCGCTGGTCAGCCCTACCACCACGGCAACAGCGAGATCATCAAGAAGCGTACGGAAGCCATCTACCGCGAGGATGCTGGCAAACCCATCCGTAAGTCGCATGAGAATCCTTCGATCAAGAAGATCTATGCCGAGTACTTCGGTGAGCCTTGCGGCCATCTGTCACACGAACTGCTGCACACCCACTATTTCGACAAGTCAGACCATGTCGAGATCAGCGAGTAATTCAATAACCAGTAAATAATAGAAAGGAAAATAATATGGCAGTTATTAAATTATCAGAATCGAAGATTAACTTCGTGAAGGAAGTGTGCAAGTCGTTCGGCAACAAGGACGGCGAGGTCATCAACGTGCTTCACAAGGTTCAGGGCGAGTTCGGCTATTTGCCGGCTGAGGTTCAGGAATTGGTCGCCAAGGAACTGAACATCCCTGTTTCGAGAGTCTATGGCATCGTGTCGTTCTATTCCTTCTTTACCATGACCCCGAAGGGCGAGCACCCGATCAGCGTTTGCTTGGGTACCGCTTGCTACGTGCGTGGTGCTGAGAAGGTGTTGGACGAGCTGAAGCGTCAGTTGGGTATTGGCGTCGGCGAGGTCACTCCCGATGGCAAGTTCTCTCTGACCTGCCTCCGCTGCGTCGGTGCTTGTGGTCTTGCTCCTGTCATCGAAGTCGGTGAGAAGGTGTATGGCCGTATGACCCCCGACCGCGTCAAGGACGTTCTGGCTGAATACAAATAAGCCGCACACCTATTAATATATAGGTATCTGAAAAATCCCTGCCCGATTGGGTGGGGATTTTTTTATGTGTTTTGCATACTGAACAGATTTGAATAAAATATGTTCAGTATGTATAACATTTTAATCGGATATTAGGTTATATTTCTTCTAAATGTTCAGTACGCTAAACAGATTTTGGTTGAAAGTGTTTAATGTGTTGAACATTTCTCTCTGGCTTTTCGGATTTTTGTATTGAATTGAGACGGTATATCCACCATCTCTACCACACCTATTTATTTTATTAATAGAGACATGAAAAATCTCCATCCGTTTGGGTGGAGATTTTGTTGTGTTGTAGTCAATCTGTTTATTAAGCACAATTTTGACGTATAGGTCAAATTTCAGGCAAAAAAATAAGCCACACACATACATTATTGTAGTCCTGTTTGGTTGAGCTCTTTTGTTATTGTGAACAGAAAACAGCTGAGTGCGACAATCCAACATGGCACGGATTGTACCTCTTATTAACAGCATTCCGTGTTTCATATTTTCATTGTTCGAGGAAAAAAGTTTCGGAGAAAACCTGTTGAGAATGGTTATACTATTAATAATAAAACCTTAGAGGAATGGCGATATTATTAAGTGTGTCTTTTTTTGACAGATTGTTTTATAAAACAATTGGTTGGCTTGAAAAACAGCTTAGCTTTTTGAACAACAATTACATAATCAATTTCTGTATCACGATGATTGATTATTTTTCAATTGTTATCGAACTCAAAGATTGGGTACTTTTCATCTTATTAATGACATTGCTTTTGATTGTGTACCGAAATAATATGTATATTTGCGACATGAACTCAATGAACAGAAAATCTCAATGCTTGTTATGATACTACGTTATATCATTCAAAAATCCAGCAAATGGTTGTTTTGCCTTTCATTATGCATGCCACCATTGTTCCTTTTTGGACAAAACATACTCAATGTATTTGTTGGTGATACTATTGATTTTTCTGGGCTGGATGGAACACGAGATTGTTTCTTTGATATCTCATCGTTAGAAAAATACAACTTCTCAGACAAGAATAAATTTGAAGTAGAGGATGGAAACACTTCTTATTATTCAGTTGAAAATTGTTGGTTGCGAGTCGAATCAATTATTGCGCACAAGAACGACACATTGGTCGTTTTTAACAGAATAAAAGACGGACAAAAGTTTGTGATGAAGCTTCCGCCTATTAAAAAAGTCCCAAAAACATCCTTCCTTCAAAATCATTTAAAAGTCTCTAAATCATGGCACACGGACTATTGGGGATTAAATAAGCAAATAGAAAACTATTATTATAACTTAATGTGTCTTAAAAAACCTTATTTCGACAGCCTTGTTTATGAATTAACAAGAAGTCCTTTAATACCAGTAACAGAGAGCGTTTTTAAAGCATTTGATAAATATGAGTTTATTATCTAATGAGAGGTTAAAACCCCGCAATTTATTGCGGCTACTTTAGTTTGTATAAAAATGCTACCTTTGCGGCATGACAAATTACAGAAGGGGTTCACATACAGTAACGAATTTAACATGTCACATAGTATGGGTGACGAAATATCGATATGGGGTGCTGACGGGAGATGTCCAAAAGCGATGCCGTGACATTTTGGTACAGGTATGCGATAGCGAGAATGTACGAATATTGAAAGGCGTAGTGAGTAAAGACCATGTGCACATGCATGTGGAGTATCCGCCGTCGATAAGCGTAAGCATGTTGGTGAAGAAGTTGAAAGGGAGGACATCAGGGTATCTGCAAGAGGAGTTTCCGATGTTACGGAAACGATACTGGGGCCAGCACTTTTGGGCGGTAGGTTACGGGGCGTGGAGCACTGGGGTGATAACAGACAAGATGGTACAGGACTACCTTGAGCATCATCGAGACATGCCCAACGGTGAAGATTCGTGGATATTGGAGTAGGAAATTTCATTTCCGTGGTATCTTAAAAACCTCTGGACTTGCAGTCCAGAGTGGTTTAGTTCATATATAGAAGGACAAGATCCAATAAAAGCAAAATTCTTAGTTAATGATAATAAGGAGATATGCCTAACTGTGTTCGAAATCTATGAATTATTGAACACAAGACGTAATCTAGAAGAGAAAATCAAAGTGTTTAATAATTCCCTAAACAAGTATGATGTTGATTTCGTTATTAAACAGAATGCACTTCTTTCTGGAAAAAATATTGGTTCAATTCGCGAATGTTTACAAACTCTAATCACAAAATAGAATTAGGTCCAGAAACAGTACACTACGAGCCTTTCAAATATACAATAATTGACAAGTACACTATGTATGATGATTGTAAGTATAAAAACATAGAAACTGTTGATAGATATGGCCGCGTTTCTTCTTATTGTTACGATTGGCCTATTGGTACTATGAATTTTGATGTTGAACTCCTCCCTGAATCAACAAGGTATTTTTTAAGAGGCAAGTTGGTTGACATTAAGGTTTTGCCAACTATTATTACTCCCCAAAGACTTTTTGATTACCCAGAGAGTACTTATTCTAAAGAATATAAAACACGAAAAACAAGAGAGATACTTGATATTTGGGGTGATTACAATTATTACCTCATAATTGTTCCAGATTCTAATTATGTTTATAGCGTTGGACCTGAATGCAATCGCGTTCTTGGGTGTAATCTTATTGATACATTATTTGTTCCATATTTTTCTAATTTGATTAACCTGTTTTATACAGATAAACAAATGGATTCTTTGGAAATAGTCCATGATGAGAAATTAAGATTAGCTTGGGCAAAGGAAAACGAAAGAATTGAGAAAAGATATAAAACAGCGGTGAGACTATTTGGAAAAGCAATTGCTGATGTTGTTTGCGAAGGTGAAGTCCAGTTAGGATTTACAACAGAAATGTGCAGTTTTGCTTATGCAGGCGAACCCTATCATGAATCATATGAAACTATACCAATGGGTACATTTCTTTGTCATGATTATTACAAAAGTGGAGTAAAACTCTATTTTAAGAATGATAGGTTGGTATTGATTCGATGGATTGACAGTTATTAATATTTTTCCCCTCAGCATCTCGCAAGACGGCAAAGACCTTGCCATTGCCAGTGCCGAAAGAGTAGGAGAGATGCCGCTCAATTTCAAGGCCTCAAGCATCGGACAATACACCCTCAGCATAAATCCAGAAAATATGGAAACGGACTATCTACACCTTATTGATAATATGGCTGGTGCAGATATTGACCTGCTGACAACGCCAACCTATACCTTCAATGCCAAGACAACGGATTATGCTTCGCGTTTCCGTTTGGTGTTTTCCGTCTGCGGGGACGCAGACGGCGACAATGAGGATTTCGCTTTCGTCAGTAACAACGACATCATCATTAACGACGAGGGAACGGTTCAAGTGATTGACATGACGGGACGCATCATCGTTTCTGTTGACGAATACACACGGTGCATTCCTACAGCGGGGATGACCTCGGGCGTATATGTTTTGCGGTTGATTGAAGGGGATGATGTGAAGACGCAGAAGATTGTAGTAAGGTGACGATAGACTATGCCAAGGTGCCAATTCGTAGCAAAAATCTCCATCTCGTTTTGAGGTGGAGATTTTTGTGTCATTTCAGTCCTGACAGATCAACGGAGTAGGTGAGGGGAGGTAATGAAGGCTTCTCCAAAAAGGCAACCATGTAGATGGGCAGGTAAAGAACACGGTCGGATTGGGACAGGTTGTCATTGCAAAACACAACGGCTTCCTCAATCTGATAGTCCTCGTTTGACAACACATTGTTCAAAGCACTATGGCGTTGGTAATCCTTGCCTGATTTCACTTCAATGGGAACTACCTTTCCGCCAAGTTCGATGACGAAATCCAACTCGCCCTGTTTCTTGCTGTTGAAGTAATACAACTCAAATCCATGGGCGTGAAGTTCTTGTGCCACAACATTTTCATAGACAGAGCCAAAGTTGATACCTTTTTCGTTTTTGAGCAATCTCAGCTGGATACCATCCGAAAACTGGGAAGTCAGCAGCCCTATGTCATTTTGGAAAAGTTTGAAAAGATTGCGAGACCGTGAAAGCATCAAAGGGATGGTAGGCTCTTCCACATTGTAAACAGGTAGCGCGACACCAGCATCTTTAAGCCAGATAAAACTGTTCTCGTAACGCGAAAACTTCATGTTTTCATTCAGGTTCTTCAGAATGAAACGCTTGTTCTTGGCATTGAGTTCAGGCGGAATCATATCGAAGATTTCCTCGATATAAAGTTTGTGGTTGCGGTCGTATTTAGCGATATCACGTTTATAGAGTCGGATGATGGCTTGCTGCTCGGCAAGTACATCCTGAAGGTTGTTGGTGTCGATATATTTTTGTACGACAGCCGGCATTCCACCAACAATAAGGTAGAGGCGGAACAACTCCATTAATTTTTCATGGATGAAACCTTCAATAGGATTCTTCTGTCGATAAGCGGATTTTGCTTCCTCCAATACATTGCGGTTCAGTCCTAGGGCTATAAAAAACTCCTCCAAATCGAGGGGGAACATCTCCACAACATCCATATAGCCCACTGGTTCTGAGCGCAAATCGTTGAGTTCCACGCCGAGAAGCGAACCGCTCATGATATAACGGTAACTGCCTTCTTCGACAAGGAATTTAATGGCAGTTACTATTGATGGACATTCCTGCACCTCATCAAAAAAGAACAGGGTTTTGCCTTCAATGAGCGGGCGGTCGGAAAGTGCAGATAGACGCATGAGCATGTCTTTACTGTCTTTGGCATGGGCGATGATATCGGTTGCATCGGGCATTTCAATGAAGTTAATTTCGATAAGACTCTCAAAATGCGTCGTTCCAAAATGGCGTATGGAAAACGATTTTCCTGTCTGTCGAGCACCTGTTACAAGTAATGCTTTGCTGTTGTTCTTGTAAAAATACTCTAAATAATTGTCAATCTTTCTATTAAGCATAATTTGTCCGTTTTTCCAATGCAAAATAACAACATTTTGTCCGTTTTTCCAATATGTTTTTGACAAATTTTGTCCGTTTTTCCAACATTCATCACGGAAATCCCGTGACGGAACTTCCGTGATGGTTTTTTCATTACTTTTGCAGTCAGAACAGATGTGGTCACATCTATGTCTTGATTCAGAAGAATGAGTGCTGTCACCAGATCCATATTAACCCAATACTGGGGCTATCCCTCTTTCCGCCCATTGCAGGAGGAAATCGTTGATTCTGTGATGGATGGTAAGGATACTTTGGCGTTGTTACCTACTGGGGGAGGCAAAAGCATCTGTTTTCAAGTACCGGCTATGGCTATGGAAGGGCTTTGCTTGGTCATCACGCCGCTCATTGCCTTGATGAAAGACCAGGTGGCACATTTGGTGGAGAAAGGCATTCCCGCAGCGGCCATCTATTCCGGGATGCATCCCGATGAGCTTGAATTGGCGTATAATCAGGCGGTTTATGGTCGTTTGAAGTTTTTGTACGTCTCGCCTGAACGCCTTCAAACCAACACTTTCATCGAAGCTTTGAAACGGATGAAAGTCTGCTTGTTGGCTGTGGACGAGTCGCATTGCATTTCGCAATGGGGTTACGATTTTAGACCACCGTATTTGAAAATTGCTGAGATTCGTCCCTACATTCCCAAAACACCTGTTCTGGCTTTGACCGCCACGGCAACTGCTAAAGTTGTGGATGACATTCAGTTCCGTCTCGGTTTCAAACAGAAGAATGTCTTCCAAAGCAGTTTCGAACGCAAAAACGTGACTTATAACGTGTATCACGAAGCTGACAAATACGGTGTGTTACGCCGCAAGTTGGAGGCTATGAATGAGGGCAGTGCCATCGTATATGTACGCAATCGCAAGCGGACGCAGGTCATCTCCGATTGGCTCAATTCGGTGGGCATTTCCGCGACGTTTTATCATGCGGGTTTGGATACCAAAACGCGTGATGAACGTCAAGATCTTTGGATGAAAGGCAAGGTGAAGGTCATTGCAGCCACAAATGCCTTCGGTATGGGTATCGATAAGCCTGATGTGCGTTTGGTCATCCACATGGATTTGCCTGACAGCATCGAGGCTTATTTCCAAGAGGCGGGTCGTGCTGGCCGTGATTTGAAACCTTCTGAATCTTATTTGCTTGTTTCGCCTGCTGATGTCAAGAAGTTGCAAGAGAATTTGACGCAATCCTTCCCTGAATTGGATCGGATTAAGTTGATTTATAACGCATTAGGTAATTATTTCAATATTCCAGTCGGAGCAGGGGAGAATGTGTCGTATCCTTTCATCATCGGTGATTTTGCCAATCGTTATGGTTTTTCGATTGTTGAGGTGTATCATGCCTTGAAAATTCTTGAAAAAGAGGGCTTCCTTATCCTTTCCGACAGCTTCGATGAGCCTTCCAAGGTGATGATAAAAGCCTCACGAGATGATATTTACGGCTTTCAGGTCAATAATCCGCAGTACGGCGAATTGATTAAGTGCATGTTGCGTAGCCTCCCTGGTGTGCTTACTGATTTCGTGAAAATTAATGAGGAAGTATTGGCAAAAAAAACAGGACTTGGCGTGGATAAAGTTGTTGAGCAACTAAAGAAACTGGAATCCTATCATTTTCTTTCATACGCGCCGCGCAACGACAAGCCTCAGGTGTTGTTCCTTTCTGAATTTGTTGACACCAAGCACTTTGGCCTCTTAAAAGAGAACTATTTTGACCGAAAAAAAGATGCTGAGGAGCGTGTGAAGGCCGTTATCGACTTTGTAAATAATGACGAGGAGTGCCGCAGTGTGCAGTTGTTGCGTTATTTCAACGAGAAGTCGAAAAGGGCATGTGGGAATTGTGATGTGTGCCGGAAAAAGAGGAGCGGTTTGGTGTCCTATAATTCTATCGAGGAGCGGTTGGAGAGTGTGGTCAGCGAGTCACCACTGCCCATGGGGGAAGTGATTTCGCAATGCAAGGAATACAAAGAGGAAAATGTGTTGGATGCCATTCGGTTTCTGGTCGACAATGGTGTGCTTCAGTTGGAAAGTAATGGTGCTTTGAAGCGGAAGGGAAACAAAAAAAGCCGCCATTCCTGACGGCTTTTGTGTACAATCAAATCTATTACTTCAGAATGTTTGCAGCGGGTTTGAATCTGACAACCTTCTTTTCAGCAATCTTAATGGACTTGCCGGTTTTCGGGTTGCGGCCTTGTCTGGCGGGGCGATTGTTCACGCTGAAAGTGCCAAAACCAACGAGGCTGATTTTGCCATCATTTTTCAGTTCGTCCTTTGTGACATCCAAAATAGCATCAACGGCTTTTCTTGCGTCTACCTTAGTCATGCCGGATTTCTCGGCAACAGCACTGATTAATTCAATTTTATTCATAGTGAGTGTTTTAGTGTGGTTAAACTTTTACCCGACAAAAGTAATGCATTTTTGAAAAATACAAGCATTTTTGATAAAAAATGATGGATTTTTATCAAAAAAAATGCAAAAAATGTCAAAAATGGGCTATTCGGCTCATTCAAAAGCGGTTTTCCAGGCTCCAATCAGCTGCGTTCCCCTTAAAAACTCCTCTGTAGGCATGGCTTTTTTCCCTGCTTGTTGCAGGTGAGTGATGTGGATGAAGCCGTCCGAAAGGGCTACTTTGAGCGTCTTTTTATTGTCGGTCATGATGGTTCCTACGGACATGTTGGGGTGACAAGGATCCACCGTGGAAGCATAGACTTTTAAATCGATGGTTTCACCGTTTTCGGAAACGAATTTGGTGTGGGCGGCAGGGTAGGGAGAAAGGCCTCTGATATGGTTATAGACAGTTTGACAGTCTTGGTTCCAGTCGATGTTGCAGAACTCTTTGGAGATTTTCGGCGCAGGTTTCAACGTCTTTCCTTCGGCAAGTTCTTCCTGAACTACGGTGTTGAGTTGTCCGCTTTGAATCTTCCTGATGGTTTCCACGACAACTTGGTTGCCCAAAAGCATCAGCTCGTCATGGAGCTCTCCAGCGGTTTCGTCGGGACGAATGCCGATTTTTTCTCTCATGATGATTTCGCCTTTGTCAATTTCCTCGTTGAGGAAAAATGTGGTCAGGCCAGTCTCGGTCTCTCCGTTGATGATGGCGAAGTTGATGGGAGCCGCGCCACGATATTGGGGCAGGAGGGAGGCATGAAGGTTGAATGTGCCAAGTTCTGGCATCTGCCAAACAACGGCTGGCAACATCCTGAAAGCCACCACGATAAAGAGATTGGCTTGGAAAGAGGCAAGTTGTTCAAGAAAACTCGGGTCTTTCAGTTTTTCGGGCTGAAGCAAGGGAAGTCCATGCTCCAATGCGGTCTTCTTGACATCGGAATATTGTATTTTCCTCCCACGACCAGCAGGTTTGTCGGGCATGGTGACGACGACGGCTACTTCATAACCGGCGGCAAGGATGGCTTCAAGCTGCGATGCCGCAAATTCTGGCGTGCCGAAATAGGCGATTCTGATTTTGTTCTCCATAAGCTGTCAAAAAAATGCCTGACCCTTCTCGGATCAGGCATTTCCTTAGATTTTCATTAGTTGGTTATTTCATCTTTTCCTCAAGGTTGGCGATGTTTTTGCTGATTTCAAAAGCTTCGTTGCTCAGAGGATAGTCTTTCTTCAGGCTCTTGTAGGCTTCCAATGCCTTAGCATAGTCACCCATGATTTCGTAGGTGTTGCCCAACTTGTTCAGGAAGAGCGGGCTGGTGAAGTCGTTGGGGTTCTTGTTAGCAGCCTTGCTGTAATAAGTGGCGGCGTTTTGGTTGTCGCCCAATTCCATATAGCAGTCACCGATGGCACCCAAAGCGAGAGGAGCCAGCACCTTATCGTTGTTGGTGTATTTCTTCAGATAGTTAATGGCATCGTTGTAGTTGCCTTGCTTCATGTAGCTGATACCTGCATAGTAGGAAGCCAACTTGCCGGCCTTGGTGGAACCGTACTTGCTGACGATGTCCAAGAAACCCATGTAGTTGCCGTCGCCGTTCAGGGCAAGGTCATATTGCTCCTTTTCAAAATACTTCTGCGGCATGAAACTCTCGTTCATGGCGTTCTGGTTGCGCTTTTGGTTGTATTTGGTGATGCCGAAAATTGCAAATGCCACGACCAACAGGCCAATGAGAATCATCCACAGGGTCTTCTGGTTGTTTTCAATCCAAAGTTCGGTCTTACTTAAAGCTTCTTCTACGTTTTCGAATCTTTCGTCTACTTGTTTTGTGTCTTGTTTTGCCATATCAATTCAAAATTTTGCGTGCAAAAGTACGCTTTTTCGGCTTACCCTCGTCCATTTTTTTGTAATTTTTTCTTTTTTCGTATTTTTGCACTCCTTTATTATAATAAAGACCGCATGAAGAAATCCATAGTATATGACGGAAGAGATGCGCAGGGCGTTGAATTGCAGCAAAATGCGGCTCGCGATGCGGCTATGTTTGCCTTTCTGACGCAGTTCATCACTGACGAGCGCCGACAGCGTTTTGAGGAAATCCTTGACTATCGTACACGGCATATCACGGTTGTGCTTGAAGATATTTTTCAGCCGCACAATGCCAGCGCGGTGTTGCGCAGTTGCGAGTTGCGTGGCATCCAGGATGTGCATATCGTGGAAAACAACAACCATTATGACGTGAATCCCGACGTTGTGCTTGGCAGTACGAAATGGCTCAATATATATCATTATGAGGGGAAAGAGTTCAACACGCCGACGGCTTACGAGCAACTGCATGTGAAAGGCTACAAAATTGTGGCCACTTGCCCGCACCGCGACGACTTCACACCCGATACCCTGCCCCTTGACCAGCCCATTGCCTTGGTCTTCGGCACGGAGAAACTTGGTCTCTCGGATTATGCCGTTGAACATGCCGACATGCACGTCCGCATCCCGATGTACGGCTTCACGGAGAGCTACAACATCAGCGTTTCAGCAGCCTTGTTGCTCTATTCGTTGACCAACCGCCTCCATGCCTCCACCGACATCGACTGGCATCTCACTGAGGAGGAGCGCAATGCCTTGCGCCTTGTGTGGACACGCCGTTCACTGAGCCGCATACGACAGTACGACAGGAAGTTTTTGGAACTGCATCCGGAGTTTGCTGGATGAGATTCCCCGAGCGAAGCGAAGGGGAATCTTTATTCAACTACAAATTTACTTACAGCAGTTGTAGTCTCATTGCTTACACGAATAAAGTACATTCCACGCTGTAAGTCGCTGACATTGAGTCGCAAGGTGTTCAAGCCGTTGGTGACGAAATACTTCACTATTCTACCGTTTAGGTCGATAACCTTTATCTCGGTGCGACCTTGCAGGTTGGTGCTGAGGTTGAGCACGCTCTTGGCAGGATTGGGATAGAGGCTGAGCTTTGCTTGTCCGTTCTCTCCCATGTTCTCGGTGCCGGGACGGAAGGTCAAAATCTCGGAAGGCACAGATTCCTGTCCTGCTTGATCGACGGTGGTCACGTAGATGCTCACCTCTTCCTCATCATCAACCTCAAAGATCCATTGTGTGCCGAACACTTCCTCGTGTTGGTTGGGGTAATCGACGAAATAGAGGTTGAAGTGGTCGAAGTCGTTCATCGCGGGCATGTCCCACATAATGGGCGTATAAAGGCCTTGCGCGTTCACTTCCTCGTCGATGCGGAGGTTGGTGGGTGGTTCGGGGACGGTGTTCTCCACGTGGTAGTTCATCACGCCGTAGTAGGTCGGGGCGAAGGTCTCGTTGTTTTCGGCGGGCCATTTGCCGAACATGGTGGCGGTGGCGGCATCGCGCACAAAGAGGTAAAGGCCGCTGCTACCATTGTCGGTGTTGATTTTCCAGTCTTCGTCGTTACCCAAAGGCAGAGCGAATTCGATGGTCTCGTAGCCTTGGCTCATGTCGCAGGCGATGATTTCCTCGGGCAGGTTCATCGTGGTGCCCACGCCGCCAGTCTCATAAATGGGACGGTAACGCACGGTGTTGGGATTGCCGTAGTACATCCAGTAGTTGCCTTCGCTATTGTCTTCGGCGGGCGGGTAAGTGCCGTCGTTGTTGTCGTCGATGTAGAAAGCCACGCCGTCGTTGTCGGTCCATTCGGTGTCCATGCGGTTTTCCGAGCAGACGTAGAGGTAGTTGTCGTCCATTTTGAGGTGCAGGGTGACACTGCCCATCGCGACAGGCAGAAGGTAGTTGCTCACTTCTACGCGGAAGGCATCGTCCCATTCGCCTTCGCTAATGACACCGTCGATGGTGGGTGCGGTGCCGTCAAACACGTCAATGTTGCGAGTAATGTAGGCCGTGGTGGCATAGCCAAGGCAGACATTGGAATAAGGTGTTTGCAGTTCTTCGTCGAGTTGTGCCGTGACGGTGTAGTAGTATTGCTGCGTCGGGATGGCGGTGTGGTCCTCAAAATAGCCTTCGCCTGTGCCGATGGTGGCCAAAGGCTCTCCGAAGGGGGCTTGAGGCGCGTTTTTCCGATAGATGTTGTAGCCAGTGGCTGCTTCATGTTCGGTCCAAGTCAACTCCACGTAGTCGTAGGCACCTTGCGAGGCATAGAGGTCGCTGATGGACGCGCCAGTAGCCTGCAAGTTAAATTCCACGGATGCAATTACATCCATGGAAATGACAACGTTTTCTGTTTCAGGATAATAGCCAGGCATGGAGGCCGTGACGGTATATTCGCCTAAAGGAAGATGATGGAAATCGAAGTAACCAATTTCATCGGTGGTCTCATAATAGTCTTCCAATTCGTTGATAGTGACGGTAACGCCTCCGTGGTTGGTGCTGCCTTCCAATTGGACTGTGCCACACATGCTGCCTTGATCGTTGGGGAAGTTATTGAAAGCATAAACACGGCTGCCGCTACCCATCTCGCGGCAATGGACAGCCTTACCGCCTACGATGCTAAACAATCCAGTGGAGGAGATGCCGATGTGCTCCATGGAACCGGCAGTGGTGAGCGTGGCAATCGGGACGTTGCTCTGCTTGCGGAAAAGGAAATAGTCGGGCGTGGAGTGGTCCATGGGTCCCCAGGTGACGAAGCCGATGACGCTGCCATCGTCGCTCATGGCGGCTTGGGTCACCTCGTCGCCGCAGCCGTTGTAAGTCCAAATGGGTTCGCTGGAATAGTTGTTGAACAGATAGCAGCATCCGTCGTAGCCTGAACTGACGAAGTCGAGGGTGCCAATGGCGATGAGACTGCCGTCGTCGGAGATGGTGTTGGCGCAGCCCCAGGTGGAGGAGGCTCCAGGACCTTTCACACTGGCAATCCAGACGTTTTCGTAACGCTCACCGTTCCAATGGTAGAGGTAAGCCATGCCGCTGAAGTCGGTGTAGGCGAGGTAGCTGCCATCGGCACTCAGGGCGGGGTCTTGGCTGGGCGAGTTGTCGTAATAATAGAGGTCGTCTTGCAGGATGTCGCCAGTCAACGGGTCGATGACCCAGATTTGCTTGTAGCCTTGCGCGAAGGCGGCCACAAGGCGGGCATTGTCCTTCGAGAGGCTGAGTCCAACCACGTTGACGGTGAGGTCGCCAACCACCCAAAGAGGTTCGCTTTTAGTGGCGGTGATGCTGTAACAGGCAATGGCGTAATAGTTGGCTTCGTAATTGCCATACGAGACATAAATCACAGTACCTTCACTGTTTAGCTTGAAATGAGAAACAGCGTAAGGGAAGGTCTCATGGAAGATTTCCTGACCCTCAATGTCGACGACATAGAGTTCATTGCTGTCGGAATAGGCGATAGTGTTGCCCAAGAGGGAAATGGCAGCCCGGCCACCTGAATTAATAGGTTTCTCCCATTTCACGTTGCCTTCGGAATTGAAAAGCGATAGACGCTTGTCGTTGAGGCCGTAATACACGAGGTAGTCGCCAGTAGCTTCGATGAAAAACACGTCTTCGGGCACGGCACCACCTTCATATTTCTGCCAGAGGGTGCTCGGCTCGTCGGTTATGGCTTTGTCAGTCAGTGGGTTACAGACACCGTATTCAAGGACAGTGCCCTTGTTGGGTAAGGTCGTGGTCTTTACGGCTTGATACTGGGCGAAGAGCTTGCCCGAGGCCATCACAGCCAAAATGAGGGTGATAATAAATGACTTTTTCATGTTGTGTATTTTTTAAGTTGTTGGTAATTAAATGTTTGATTCGTATCGTTTTAGGAGAATAAAACCATCGCAATATTACTTAATTTTTCGCGTTTTTACATCATAAGAGCAAAAATTTGTACTTTTGCCGTGAAAAATAGTTGAAGATGAAAAAGTTTCTGATAATTGTATTCGCCATGGCGATGGTAGTTTTGCCTTCGTGCAAGAAGACCAGATATTGCAAATGCACCACCATCCAGAATAACGAAGTCGTTGAGTTGGGTCCGGATTACTACACCATTGAAGACGGCTCCTCATGCAAGGATAAGTCCAAGGAAATCGTGGGATGGGGACAAGTCCTTTGTAATGAAGTCTCGGAATATGAGGTGACGGGCGAAAAACCCAATTGGTGGGAGAATTTGTTCAATACCAACAATCCCAAATGAAAAAGCAATTCAAGTTTAACCTAAATATTGAAAAAATGAAAAAAGTATTATTAGCTCTTGCCGTCGTGGCCTTGATAGGCTTCGCATCGTGTTCAAAAAACAAGGTTTGCCATTGTTATTATGACTACACAAGTCCGTTAGGAAATGGCACCCAAGACCTTGGTCTTTCGGAGATTCAGGGTGGAAGTTGCAGCGATATTGAAACAAACGGTACTTATAACACCTATGATTTCGGTGACTTGGGAACGGGCAAAGTCCGTTGCGAAAAGGTGAAGTGATTTCCGAAACCATTGCACAAACAACGCATGTCGAAAGATGTGCGTTTTTTTGTAGATTTGCCTCGTGAATAGAGTCAAAACCATAGCACCCATTTTGCTGAAAGTCCTGTTGGGGCTTGTCTTCATCGTGTCGGCAGTGCTGAAGCTGTTCGACATGGACCGGTTTGAGATTTACATCTACAGCTACCATTTCTTCAACCTCAATTTCTCGTTTTTGGTGGCACGTGCAGCCATCATTCTTGAGCTTGTTCTTGGCATTGGATTGGTTTCCAATACCTTGCATAAACTATACTGGTGGGGGAGTATGGTCATGATTTTTGGCTACACCTTATTATTAATATACGCCCTGATTATTGGTCGCACCGACAACTGCCACTGTTTCGGTGATTTCCTTCAATTCGACCCTAAGCAAAGCCTCATCAAAAACGGAGTACTGATGTTGCTTTTCCTGTTGATTTACAGGGTGGAAGGTTGGAAAACACCATACCGTTGGCTAATACTTTGCCTTGCCATCATGGTCTCGACCATAGGCGTTTTCGTGGCCTCGCCGCCCGACAACTACACGCCTGCATACGCATCAGAACAAAACCTTCAGATTGAACTTTTCAATGAAATGCTTGACGATGCACCTTTGGATAGTTTACATCTGAAAGAAGACAAGCAGGTAGTTTGCATATTCTCAACAGGTTGCGAGTATTGCCAAATGTCGGCGCGAAAACTCTCTCTGATGCAGCAGTTCTACGGTTTCCCCGCCGACCGTATCACCTACGTTTTCATGGGCAGCGAGGAAGGCATAACAAAGTTTTACGAACGCTCGGAATCAGCGCATTATCGTGATGTGCTGTATCCCGATGTGGTGCGTTTATTAAAATCCGTCAATGGGAACCTGCCGGTCGTTGTCCTTTTGGAGGAGGGTGCGGTGGTACATGAATATGGATTTCGGAATATGAAGGAGGAGGAGATTAGGGCGTTTTTCGAGGTCAAATAAGGTTTGTCTGTTTAATTTTCAAGTCAAACTTGCTTGCTTTTCCGTTTTTTCCATATCTTTGTCCCCAATAAACCCGAAGTCTAACCAAATCAAATATCGAATGAATAGAGCGCATTGGGCGCACCGACGGAATGCGGCATATTAAAAACAGAATAGTTTAACTTCATGCTTTATCTATAGAACTACCACTTCAAAATCATTACAAGCATAAGTTGATGTTCATGTGTTTCCACATGGACTTTACTTATATAGTTGTAATGATGGGCTGTGGTAGGCCTCTATAGATGACTTAGAGTAAAATCCATGTTTTTTATTGCCCGATCGGGATGAAGATAAAAAGTTGAAAACATAAATCTCAATTATATGAAGAAATTTCTACTTACAACAATTCTGATTTCCCTGTCCGCGATAGGTTTCGGACAGGAAGTCGAGACGGTGTCGGAGCGGTTCCACTACCGATACCTAAAGAAAGAACAGACCAAGGAGCAAATCCAGAAGGACAACGAGGAACGCCAACGCAACTGGCAAGAGGAACTGGCGGCGATGAAAGCCAACCTTGCCGAAGGCCAAAGCGTTTCCGACAATGTGAAAATTGAGGTCCAGACCAATGTCCAGGACAACGACCTCATTATCTCCGTGGCCTACGAGACCCTTGTGGTGGCCGATGCTGCTGACGATTACGCCCTCGGTAAGTACACCATCCAAAGCTCCAATGCCTGTATGCTGATGTGCAACTTCCTGAAAAACAAGATGGAAAACGAGCTTGCCGAATACCTAAAGGAAGGCACGAAAGTGGATGTAAAGATTACAGGTGCTACTGACGGTACCCCCATTCGCTCGAAAATAGCCTACCAAGGCGAGTATGGCGACTTCACCGACAAGCCCATCACCTTGAACGGTGAGCCTTACAGCATGACGGTGACGCAGAAGACAGGCATCACCACCAACGCACAATTGGCTTTTTTGCGCACACAAGGTGTAGAACATTTCCTGAAAAACGAAGTGGAAACACTGAAACACACGGAGAATACTTTCCAAGAGTTTGCCGTGGAGAACAAGGAGAAAGGCGGAGGCTACCGCCGCGTTTCGGTGGAAATGACCATCCACAATGCCTTTGCCGATGTTGAACCTGAAAAAACCGAGAAGCCATGAAAACAAGAAAACTGTTGATGATAGTCCTATTAGTAATAGGTGTGCAAACCCTCATGGCGCAGGAGCATGTGACAAACATCCGTGCCGTGCAGGAAGACAAAATGGTTACCATCACCTACGATTTGAAAGTTCGTTCCGATGTACGCCTGCTCATCTCGATTGATGACGGCGAGCATTATACGGACACCATGAAGGTAACAGGCTACATTAACCGTGTGGTTCCTGCAGGAAAGAACAAAACCATCCGTTGGCAAGCTTTCAACGATTTGGGTTATGGCGACTATCCTTTGATTCGTTTTAAGTTCATTACCAAGGAAGCGCAGCAAAACCAAATGCCTAAAGTGAAGCGTATTCCAAAAATTACCTTTGCCACATTGAACGGAGCCTACACCAACACGCAGAACCCTTCGATTGGATTTACCTTTGGACAGGTGCAGAAGTTTGGTTGGTTTGCCTCCGTGATGAGCGGTTTCCACTTCGGGGGACTGTTCCCTGCTGCTACAAGCGATGCAGAAGGTTTCGTAGGTGAGGACTTGCCTTTCTACAAGGACGAATACGCGCATACAGCGCTTTCCATCATGGGCGGTGGCGTGATGCGTTTGAACGACATGATGTATGTGAAGGTGGGCGTAGGATTTGGCAACCGCTCGCTGTCGTGGAAGACCTTGGACGACCGCTGGGTGCGCAATGGCGGCTATTCTTCCGTGGGCGTGGATGTTTCGGCGGGTATGATGTTTCGCTTCGGAGGCTTTGTCCTCTCGTTGGATGCCGTGACGACCAACTTCAAAATTTTCGAAGGCAAGATTGGTCTGGGATATAGTTTTGAAAACCGTTAAAACAGATTGAAAATGAAAAAGATAAGTATAATACTACTGACCTTGCTGGTTGCGATGTCTGCCTGCAAGAAAACTCCAGAAGTGAACTTGAAATACGTGGATGTGGAGCGCGACTTGATTACCGTAGGTACGACCACGGCCACAATGCAGTGCGATTATAAGTATATTGCCACTTTGAAAAAAGCCTATTTCTATTATGGTGAAGGCGAGGATACGGCAGACATGAACGCCGCTGAAATGCGCGTGGTGCAAAACACATTGTATGTTGACCTCACAGGCTTGAAGGAAAACACCACATACAATTATTATTACGAGTTTTACAATGGCTTCAACTCCATGCGGACAGCCTTGAATACATTTAAAACAGAGGCGGGTAATGGAGGAGGCGAAGAACCTCCAACACCACCTGAAATTATGCTCCCCACCGTGATTACCGCAATGGTAACGGAGATTACTACTAACTCTGCTCAATGTGGTGGTGAGGTGGTCGACGATGGTGGTGCGGAAGTGACCGAACGAGGCATCTGTTGGGGTACGAGCGAGAATCCTACCTTGAACGACAACCTTATTGCCGTTGGCATGGGGATAGGTGCTTTCACTGCTATGATGAATGGATTGGAAGCCAATACTACCTATCATGTTCGTGCTTATGCTACCAATGAGATGGGCACTGCATATGGTTTGGACAAAGAGTTTTCCACACTTTCTGGTGGTAGTAGTGGTGCTCCCGAAGGAGCCATCAATGGTTTGTTCACCATTAATGAGAATGGAGACCAAGTGTATTTCTCAAAAGGAAATCTACAGTATCAAGCATCAACAAACACTTGGAGGTTTGCCGAGCATCAGTGGGATTTTGTAGGAGGGACTGATTATTCAGGAAGCCATTTTGGTAATGTAAGTGGAAGTAGTAATAATGAGATTTCACCAACTTATGAAGGCTGGATAGACTTGTTTTGTTGGGGTACAAGTGGTTGGGATAATGGAAATGTTTATTACCATCCCTACGATTATGAGAGATTGAATGAATATGCTGGTTATGGGTATGGCCCTACAGATGGAACAAACCTCTTGTTTAATTTGGCTGGCACTTACGCCAACGCAGACTGGGGTATATATAACCCGATTTCGAATGGAGGAAATCAACCTAATCAATGGAGGACTTTAACTTTCATGGAATGGGTGCATCTTTTTGAGTTGCGCAACTCTTCTTCTGGAATTCGTTTCGCGAAAGCCGTAGTTGGAGGTGTAAATGGCATTATTTTGTTGCCAGATGATTGGGATGCTTCGTTCTATCCCTTGAATAATGCCAATAGAAGGGATGCGGGGTTTGGTAGTAATGTTATGACTATTTCGACTTGGTTAAGTGTATTTCAAACAAATGGAGCGGTATTTTTGTCGGAGACGGGTCAAAGAGAAGTTCTAGGTTATTATTATAGTGGCGGTGGTTCATATTGGTCCACTACCTTTTATTCTTCTCGTGATGCAAAGGCTCTTGGTATAGGTGATGGAGGTATGACAACAAATAATGAAGGAGGTTGTACAAGGGATTTAGGATTGGGTGTTAGACTGGTTCGGGATAAGAATTACTCACCCACTCCCGCCCCTGAATTAGCTAACGTTTTTACGATCGAACCGTATTCAACTGGATCTGTGGTTGTGGTATTCCAAGGGAGAGTAGAATTTGAAGGTAGTTCGCCAATAATTGAAAGGGGCTTTTATTGGGGTACATCGGAGAATCCAGGTCCAACTGATAATTGTTTGTTGGCGGATGAGGTGTATCCAGATTTGTTCTTTGCTAATTTTATTGGTTGGGTACCCAACACAACATATCATGTACGAGCTTATGCTAAAAATGGTGTTGGAACTGCTTATGGTTTAGATGTTGAATTCACTTTATATTGAGAATCTAATAGTAATAAATACGAAAATATGAAAAAACTGTCAATCATATTATTATGTGCCTTGGTTGCCTTGGCAGCCTGCACCAAGAGCAAGGAAGTCCATCCTGAAATAGGGGATGGCAATGACGAAATCTTAACAATAGGCGCGAAAGATGTCCATGTGAAATATACACGAACGGACTTCTCGGAACTGCAAGAGGTGATATTCCATTATAGCCTTGCCGAAGCACAGCAATTCGCTGTCGTTGAAATGATAAAGAGAGAAACTTTTTTTGAACTCACACTCAATGATTTGTTGAGTGATACATTGTACTGCTATTATTATGAGTTATTCCCCAATAGTGGCGATGCTTTCAATACATCACAAAAGACTTTCTACACACAGCTTTATGAAACACCAGAACCACCTGTTATAGAATTACCCATTGTCATTACCACAGAAATTTCTGAAATCACCACAAATTCAGCCGCTTGTGGTGGTGAAGTCACTCATGATGGTGGAGCCAATGTGACAGAGCGAGGAGTTTGCTGGAGCATGAATGAGAACCCTACTTTGGATGACAACCATATTGCTGAAGGTGTTGGAACCGGTGCTTTCACTATTGCGATAAATGGTTTGGAAGCCAATACTACTTATCATGTCCGTGCATACGCCACCAACGAGGTAGGAACAGCATACGGTCTGGATAAGGAGTTTTCCACACCTTCAAGCGGCGGCATTAGCGATGCTCCCGAAGGGGCTATCAATGGCTTGTTTACCATCAATGCCAATGGAGATAAGGTATATTTCTCGCAAGGGAATATTCAATATCAAGCTTCCACAAATACTTGGAGATTTGCGGAGAATCAATGGGATTATGTTGGGTCAGAGGTAGTGATGCCAGATTGTTACCCTGGAGGTACGGTATGGGGAAGTAGTAATCATCTCATTTCGCCTTCTTATGATGGATGGATTGACCTTTTCGGTTGGGGTACAAGTGGATATAATCATGGTGCTGTATGTTACCAGCCATGGAGTACAAGCCGAAATAGGAGTGATTATTATGCCTATGGAAATGCTGAATATAATTTATTTGATATGACAGGACAAGCCGATTGGGGTTTCAATCCCATCATTAATGGGAACAATACCGAAAATTTTTGGCGTAGTTTAACTACGTATGAGTGGGCTTATGTCTTTAGTACAAGATTTACTTCAAGTGGAATGCATTATGCTAAAGCAAAAGTGTGTGGCGTATCAGGAATAATATTGCTTCCTGACAATTGGAATGTTGATACTTTTACTTTAAGCAATACGGATATCCCTTCGGCTTCATTCTCCAGCAATGTTATTGCAAGAGAAGAATGGACAAATATGGAAAGTGTAGGAGCAGTCTTTCTTCCAGCTGCAGGTTTCCGAGATGGTTCAGAAGTGGGTTATGTGAATGTTTATGGTGTATATTGGACAGCCTCAAAGGGTAATGACATGCATGCCAAATGCATAGCTTTTGAAGAAGATAGCTTCTATTGGCAAGGGGCTAGCTACAATGGAAGGAATGATGGTGAAGCAGTTCGTTTGGTTCATGATGCTCGATAATTCTGCAAAGACAAGCAGAAAAAATAAAAGCCACCCTCAAACTCCAAAGGAAACTGCGGAGCGCGAGGGTGGCTTTTTCGGATATTGAGGTGAATTCTCTTTTTATATTCATGATTGTTGAAAAGAAAACAATATTTTTCGCATAAAAAATGATATTTGAGGCTCTTATAATGTAAAAAGAACTATTTTTGCAGCCGAGATTTGAACATTTTGTAACGGAGATTTGAACATTTCGTAAGATAGATTTGAACATTTTGTAATGGAGATTTGAACATTTTGTAGGCAAAAATTGAACATTATGGAGTTTAGAAGACCAATATTTTCAGAAATCCTCGACCGCATGAATGAGCCTCGACGGTTCATCCAAGTGCTGGCAGGTCCGAGGCAGGTTGGCAAATCAACATTGATGATTCAAGTGTTGGCCGATTGCCCATTGCCTAACTACTTATATAATGCAGACGGCATCGACATGGAAGACACGGACTGGATTCGCCGGATATGGGAGAGCACCAGAAGCCAAATGGACACCAAGCAACAGACAGAGGCGGTACTCGTCATCGACGAAATCCAAAAAATCAAGAATTGGAGCGAAATCGTCAAGCGCGAATGGGATGCCGACACCCGGAACCGCCGACAATTGAAAGTGTTTCTCCTCGGCTCGTCGAGGTTGATGTTGCGCAAGGGATTGACCGAATCGCTTGCCGGCCGCTTCGAGTTGATACGATTAGGGCACTGGACTTTCCAGGAAATGAGCGACGCTTTCGGTTGGACGCTTGACGAGTGGATTTATTACGGAGGCTATCCCGGTACGGCAGCCTTTGTCAAGGATATGCGGCGTTGGAGGAAATATGTAAAAGAATCGCTCGTGGCTCCGGCCATCGAAAAGGATGTCATCCTGACTTCCAACATCTACAAGCCCGCGTTGATGAAGCAGCTGTTTGAGTTGGGATGTTCGTATTCGGCTGAAATGCTGTCGCTTACCAAAACTTTGGGGCAACTGCAAGATGCTGGCAATGTGACCACGCTGTCCTCGTATTTGGAGATTCTCAATGAATGTAACCTGCTGACCGGCTTGCAGAAGTATGCCAATGATGAAGCCCGCCGTTATCAGTCGGTACCAAAATATCAGGTTTATAATAACGCTCTCCTGACGGCCTATCGTGGAAGTACATACGAGAAAGACAGGACGGACACTGTTGTTTGGGGCCGTTGGGTGGAATCTGCCGTAGGTGCTTATCTGCTTGGAAGTGCCGACGAGGGAGGTTATAAGGTGTATTATTGGCATGAGCGTTCCGATGAAGTCGATTATATCATTATGCGGCAGGGAGAGGTCGTCGCGTTGGAAGTGAAAAGTGGCCGACGAGGGATGAATAGTGGATTGCCCAAATTCCGCGAGCGTTTCAATCCCAAACGAGACCTTGTCATCGGGACGGATGGGATTCCCTTTGCTGATTTCTTTAATATGAAGATAGAAGATTTGTTCTAAAGGGGAAAACCCACTTCAATTGAAATGAAAAAAGGGCAGACACGCAGGCCTGCCCTTCCGTAAACCTATTATTCCGGTCTCCTAAACCTATTCCCGGTCTCCTCAATCACCGCCTTCTTCCAAGAATCTGGATACCCAGGTTGCTTGGGTTTGGCAGGATAACCGTAGCCGTTGCGCTTGAACTCGCCGTTTTCCTCTTGCTTGATGTTGCTGTCCAAATACTTCACTAACAGGTAATTGTCTAATTCTTTCCAAGTGGCGACGGTGTTGTGTCCGGCTTGGTTGGAAAAGTCAGTGAGGTAAGCGATGGCTTGCTTGGGGTCTTGGGCAAAAAGGCTCAGGGCTTGGTTGTCGGCATAGTTGACTTGCTCCTGATAGCCGTTTTCCAATTCGTTTTGCACGGCTTGGATGTCGCCGATGACCCTATTATAAAATAGGTATTTGAAGTGCGCCAGACGGTTGAAGACCCAGAAGGCGGCGTTGTCGCTGTAAGTCAGCATGTCGCCGTTACCCACGCGGTACTCAATCGGCACTTCGGTGATGGAGCAGTAGAAAGGTGTGTAAACGGTGGAGTTGGTGTCGTCTACGCCGAACCAGATGATGCCACCGATGGGATTGGGCAACCATGAGCGGCTTTGTGCAATGAAAGAGAAGCCTGTCTGCACCACCTCGATGCTGCGCTCGTTGAGGTAGGGCTTGTCCTCGTAAGTCCAATACAAAGGGTTGAAACGGAACGGTGAGCCGAAGGACCCTGCACCCACATCTTTGGTCTTGTCCAACTCGGTGCCTTGGAAATGGTCGCGCTGGAAAGCCATCATGTCACTCAGACTGATTTTGCGGTTGGGCTTGATATACAGTGGCATACGGTGGGTGAGGTCTTTGCCTGTGACATAGTCCCAATACTCGTCCATGCCGTCGCAGACCTTGTTGAACATGGTCCAAACGCGGAGGTCACAGACGCGAGCTGCACTGAAATCAACAGGGGCGTAGGCAGCACTGAAGTCGAAGTCGACATCTTTGCCAGTGAAGTAGCCCTTGCGGCGGGCGAAATCGATGATGTCGTGCTTGTAAATCACCTCAACTTGCTCATTGTAAAGCTTTTTCCAGTCCTTGTCGGTGATGGAGGTCTTGCCGTTGCGTAAGGGGAAAGTGGTGATTCTTGCAGCGTTGGCGTGACCGCTCACATAACCGTCAGGGATGCGGATGGCCACCCAAACGGCACCTCGGTCGGCATTGATGGTATCACCGTTTTTGGTCACTTGCGGCGTGTAGCCCTTGGGCATGATTTCCATATACCACACCTCGTTGGCATCGCTGATGCTGAACGACTCGCCATCGCTACCGTAGCCGTATTCTTCCACCAAGTCAGCCATGATTTTAATGGCTTCGCGGGCGGAGGTGCTGCGTTCCAAAGCAATGAACATCAGGCTACCGTAGTCGACGATGCCTGTCGGGTCCATCAGTTCCTCGCGACCTCCGAAGGTGGTTTCACCGAGAGCAACTTGGTTTTCGTTGATGTAACCCACCACTTGGTAGGTATGGGACGGCTGAGGCACGCTGCCTCTTGGGGCGTTAGTGCCACGGTCATAACAGACCCTCATGCTGCCCACAGGCCAGTCGGCGGCAGGGGTGAAGTAGAGTTCGCCGTAGCGGATGTGCGAGTCGGCGCAGTAGCTGATGAAGTTGGAGCCGTCGACACTGGCACCTTTGGTAATCAGGAAGTTAGTGCATGCATTTGAATGGTAGACCAAAGCTAATAATGCTAAGGTCATCAAAGATTTGAATACTTTCATAGTAAAAAATGTTAAAGTGCAAAATTAGAGGTATTTCTTGAATAATCAAATGTAGAATCAGTTTTTTCTTGCTTTGTATCTTTTAATCCTCTACTTTTGTGGCAAATACCAACACTATGATTAAGATTAACAACCTTGAAAAAAACGACAGCGTCTTCAACCAATACATGGCTGAACTCCGCGACGCCGTCATCCAGCAAGACCGTATGCGCTTCCGCCGCAACCTCGAACGCATAGGTCAGATTATGGCTTACGAAATCAGCAAGTCCTTTGAATATGATGACGAAGAGGTGACTACGCCTTTGGGCATCAAGCAGATACGGACGATGCACGAGCAACCTGTCATTGCCACTATCTTGCGTGCAGGCTTGCCGTTCCACAATGGAATGCTCAGCATGTTCGACCAGGCCGACAGTGCTTTCATCGCGGCCTATCGCAAATACGATAAGAATGAGGAGGACTCCGAAATTCGCGTGGAGTATTTCTCTTCGCCTGACATCGAAGACCGTATTCTCATCCTTTGTGACCCCTTGTTAGCCACTGGTGAATCCATCGTGAAAACTTTGAACGGCCTGATGGAGGATATGACGCCGAAAGAAATTCATATTGCGGTGGCGGTGGCTTCGCAAGACGGTTTGGACTATGTGCAGCGCACCATGTCACGCCTGCCGGTCACTATCTGGGTGGGTAGTATTGATGAGGAACTGACGGCTCGTGCCTACGTCGTTCCAGGCATCGGCGATGTGGGTGATTTGGCATACGGTGAAAAAAGATAAATTCAGTGTGGCGTTTCGACAAGCTCAACGACCACCAAGGGTCCCTGAGCCTGTCGAAGGGCCCGATTAAGTGAAAAACTATGGCAGAAGAAAAGAAAAAACGCGATGGCTTTGGCTCGAAAATCGGCATTATCGCTGCCGCTGCAGGCTCAGCCATCGGATTGGGCAATATCTACCGCTTCCCTTGCGAAGTGGGCAACAATGGCGGCGCGGCATTCCTGTTGGTCTATCTGCTCGTCGTCATCTTCTTGGGCATCCCTGTGATGCTTTCGGAATTAGTCATTGGTCGCTGTTCACAGAGCAATTCTGTGGGCGCGTTCAAGAAACTGGCACCAAAGACGGCCTGGCCCATCGTGGGCTACATGGGCGTGCTTTGCGGCTTCCTTATCTTTGCCTTTTATTCCACAGTGTCGGGCTGGACGTTGGAGTACATTGTCAAGTCGGTGACCAACTCGTTCCAAGGCAAGGACTTGGCCACCATCGAGCAGGAGTTCACCGCCTTCCATGACATGGGTTGGCGCAACGTGATGTGGCAAGGCATCTTCATCTTCCTGACCGGTTTTGTGGTCTTCAAGGGCGTTCAAAACGGCATCGAGAAATACGCCAAAATCCTGATGCCTTTGCTGTTGGTCATATTAATAGTATTAGGTGTCCGCTCCATGACCCTGCCAGGTGCCAAAGAAGGTCTGACCTTCCTCTTCAAGCCTGATTTCTCGAAGATTACTGGCAAGGTGCTTATCAGCGCGTTGGGGCAAGGCTTCTTCTCATTGAGCCTCGGTATGGGCGTGCTGATTACCTACGGTTCCTACGTCAAGAAAAGCGACAACCTGACCAGTACCGCCTTCTCCGTGGTGCTGGCCGATACCATGATTGCTCTGCTTGCGGGATTGGTCATTTTCCCAGCAGCATTCTCGTTTGGGGTCAAGCCCGAGGCAGGTATGGGATTGGTGTTCAATACTTTGCCCATGCTCTTCAACCAAATGGCTGGTGGCTATTGGTTCTGCCTCATTTTCTTTGTGTTGCTCGCCATTGCCGCCCTCACTTCGACCATTTCCCTGTTGGAAGTGTTGGTGGCCTATCTCTCTGAGGAACTGCATCTGAAACGCCAGTGGGCCACGGTGGTAGCATGTTTAGGAACGATGTTTCTCGGCACTTTCGCCTCCTTGAGCTTGATGAGTGGCACGCCTTTCACAATCGGTGGCCGTCCTGTGTTCGACCTCATGGATTTCGTTTCGTCCAACGTCCTGTTGCCTGTCGGCGGATTGCTGATTGTCATCTTCGTGGGTTGGAAATTCGGAAAGCAAAAGTTCTTCGATGAGGTAACTAACGAGGGCACGTTGAAGTCGGCACTTGTGAAAATCTTTTTCTTCATTATCAAATACTTGGCACCTTTGGCCATCGCTGTAGTTTTTATCAGCGGGCTGATAAAATAATCAAAACGGTGTTTCGACGGGTTCAATGACCTTCACTTGCCAAGGGTCCCTGAGCCTGTCGAAGGGCCCGAAACAAGTTAATATGGATTCTTTGCGCAAATGGTTTACTTTCAGCAAAGGCGAGCGCGTGGCCATCATCACGATACTGGCTGCCATCTTCATTTTGATACTTGCCTGTCTGTTCCGTCCTTCGCGCAAGTCGTTGAGTGATGCGTCTTTGCATAACTTGGATTCCCTTTTAGCTTTGCGTCAGGCAGCCATTGAAGCGCAACAACAGCAACAAGCCGAAAGGCCTCAAGAAGTAGCCGAGCTGCATCCATTTCCCTTCAATCCCAACACTTTGACCGAAGAAGAATGGCAGCAAATGGGCCTCACCGACCGCCAAATCCGCAACATCATGAACTACAAGGCCAAAGGTGGAAAGTTTTACTCGAAAAATGACCTTGGCAAGCTTTACACTATCAGTGAGGAGGATTTTGCTCAATTGGAACCTTTCATCGTGCTGCCTGAGGTGTCGCGAAACGCGAGCGGCAAATCCGCACAGAAGAAGCAGGAAGAACAAGCAGGGGAGGAGCCTAAACCTGTAAAGAAAGCCATCCCCATCGTCGACTTGAATATGGTGGACTCGACCACGTTGGTGGAGTTGCCACAGATAGGCGGTTACATGGCCTCGCGCATCATCGAGTTCCGCGAAAAGTTGGGCGGTTTCGTCAACATGGAACAGTTGCGCGATGTGAAAGGCATGGATTCGACACGTTTCGCCACGATACAACCCTATATAAAAATAGGTGAGGCTGAAACGCGGAAAGTTGACGTGAACCGTTCCGATTTCAAGACTTTGGTGCATCATCCCTATCTCAATTACGAGCAGGTGAAGCGTATCTTCAACCAGCGCGAGAAACGCGGGATGATCAAGAACTGGGCGCAGTTGGAGACCTTGCTTAAGGAAGAAGGGGAGGTGAATCCGTTTTTGGAGTTTTATGTGAAGTATTGAGGTAAAAACAACGCGTTTTTCTTTGTTTTTTACCCCAAATTACCTTCAATTCCTCCAACAAAAATCTGTATAAAATTTTTGTAACTTATTGATTGTCAATATATGTTATAAAGAAAAATCTGTATTCGGCCTTATGGGTTGAAAAATTCCTTGTTTTTTTGTATAATTTTGTTGGCGTGAAATGAAATGTATCATTAAAATCGTTTTATGCCATGAAAAAAAGTTTGTTTTTTGCATTTTGGATGACGCTGCTGGCAGGTGTTTTGACCGCGCAGAACGTCATTGAGGTGTCGGGCGAATACTACGGCCATGTGCTTTGGGGTGCCGACACGGTAAGGCTCATGGGCGATGTCGTCATTGAGCCGGACGAAGGAGGCTCAGCCAGCCTCACCGTCGAACGCGGGACTTGGGTGATTGCTGAGGGCTATTACCGCATTACCGTCCACAACGGCTCGTTTTATGCCTTGGGCGCGGATAAGATTCCAGTCACTTTTACTGCCCGCGACATCACTGATTTCTATGACCCCGCCGTGGAATCAGGCTGGAATGGTATCCACTTGATTTCCGATCAAAGCAGTGCCCAGGACAGTGTGGTCATGGAGTACTGCGAGGTCAAGTACGGAAAGATTACTTCAGGCGCACCCGAGGCCGAGCGGTTTGGCGCAGGCCTTGAGGTGAGAAACAAGAAGTATTGTTATTTTGCCCATTGCAGTTTCTTGCAGAACCGCGATGATTTCAACGGCAGTTCACCGAACAGCTGTGGCGGTGGAGGAATGTATGTATTCAACCCAGGGACAATCCTGATAGAGCATTGCGTTTTCCACGACAATTATGCTTGGTGGGGCGCAAGCGTCTCGTTGCGTGGCTTACGGCATTTCACCGTACGCAATTGCGAGTTCTACAACAACTCGGGCCATTACGGCACGGCACTCGATATGCACATTGGCGAGCTGTCGTTGTCGGCTTCAGGGCCTCAGGTTTATAACAACTACATTCACGGCAACCACGGCAATACGGCTTATCTCGGTTGGGAAGGTGTGGGACGTTTACACGACAACATCATCGTGAACAACGAGGGCTATTCGCCTGTGTTGGGTACTACGGCACCCAATTATTCACATTATTACAACAATACTATTGCCAACAACCAAAGTGACGGACACATTAACGGTCAGGGCTCAGGCATCTGGACCAACGGCCAACAGAAAATTTACAACAACATCTTTTTCGGCAATACAGGTATCTATTTCGAACGCATGGACCCCACTCACGCTGACCCGACGGCTTTCAACAACTGTCACGCTTTCCCCAACGGTGTCATCGGCAACTATGACATTTACACTAACCCGCAGTTTGTCAATCCTACCGCGGGCTTAGGTCCAGAATATGACCATTACTCAATGCCGTCTTATTGGTCGTTGCACGAAGATTCGCCTTGCATCAATGCGGGTGCGACCAACATGAACCAGTATTATCCCGACACTGACTTTATGGGCAATCCGCGCGAGGTCTATGGCCGTATCGACATGGGTGCCATGGAGTTGCAGGACTTGAATGCGGTAGAGGAGAAGGTTGTACAAAGTTATGCCTATCCCAATCCGGGCAAGGATGTGCTGTATATTGAAACCGAATTTGGAAATGCTGTTGTAATTGTTTACGACCTAAACGGCAAGAAGATGTGTGAGCAGCAAATCAATGGCTGCTCGGCAAGTATTGTTACTGAAAATTGGCCTTCGGGAATGTATTTTTGGAAGGTCGTTTCGACAGGCTCAACGACCCTCACTGAGACTGGAAAGTGGATTAAGGAATAAAACTATAATAAAATGAAAAACTACAGATTTTACACGGTAATTGTCATCTTACTGATGGCATCTATTCCTGTGCTTGCAGGCACAGTCGAAGTGCAACGCGCCAAGGCCTTGGGCGCGAAATTTGTTGAGGCCAATTTCAAGTACAACACGCCATTGGAGTGGGTTTACACTGGTGTTACCGAACAAGGACTACCTTCGTTCCATGTTTTCAACGGCAGTTCGGGTGGCTTTGTCATCGTTTCCGCCTGCGACCTCACCAGCCCCATCCTTGGCTATGCTGAGACAGGCTCATTCAATGTCGAAAACCTCCCTGACGGTCTGGCTTATTTCCTCAACGGCTATGGCCAATCCGTTGATTTTGCGGAAGAAAACCTGAAAAGAGCCGACTTTGTAATTGCCCAAGCATGGACCAACCTTGAGTGCTATGGTAAAACCCAAACCACGAAATCGGTGGTCGTTCAGCCTTTGATTGCCACACATTGGGATCAGGACTGCTATTATAACTCTTGCTGCCCGAAAGACGAAGAAGGCCCTTGCGGCAATGTCTATGCAGGCTGCGTGGCCACCTCAATGGCACAGGTGATGAAGTATTGGAACCATCCCCAGCAGGGTACTGGCTCGCACTCTTACAATAGCTACACCTACGGCATCCTCTCTGCTGATTTTGGCGGAACCACCTACCATTGGGATGAGATGCCGGAGTCGTTACATGAAAACGAGCTTTATGTGTCCACTTTGATATTCCATTGCGGTGTGAGCGTCAACATGAATTATGGCAACATGGCCAGCGGTGCCTTGCAGCAAAACATCCCTCCGGCTATGAGTGCCTATTTCGGCTATGGCCCCTCGCAATGTCTGTACCGCGACGATTACTCTTACAAAGAATGGGTGGCCAAAATGTATGATGCCCTCGATTGTGCAACCCCTATCCTTTATGCTGGTCAGGGTGGCGGGAATGTGGGTCACGCCTTCGTTTGTGACGGCTATGACGACAACGGCCTTTTCCACATCAACTGGTGCTGGGGTGGCGAACTCGATGGGTATTTCAGCATCGATAACCTGCAAACTTACAACCAGACTTGGAACCAGGCGCAAAAAATGGTTGCCGATGTACGGCCGGTCGATGTATACAATACCATGCCGAAAGCGCCATCCAATTTTAGCGTGCAACCCCTTTCCGACGATTCATACACTTGCACTATACATTGGAACAATCCCAACAAAACCTTGAACGAAAGTAATTTGACCCATATTGACCAAATCGTTGTCGAACGTGATGGCAGGGTAATCTATACCGAAAACAATGCCACTCCAGGTGCCACCATGGAAATCACCGATGAGGTGCCGTTCTACGGCCTGCATGACTATCAAGTGTATGCGGTGAATGAAGGTACACATGGACTGAATGCTGCGCAATATGATGTACGTTTCGGCCCCAATTGCATCTGGACCATCGAGGCGACTTCATCCATGATTAATGGTTGGCAAGGGGCTGCCGTTCAGGTGATTAATAGTGCAAATCAGTTGTATGCGAGTGTCACGGCCACCAATTCACCACAAACGTTGTCGGTGGAAGTGCCTTTGGGGCGTGTTTCTTTCGCATGGAATTTGGGAAATAGCAATGTCAGTGAGGTGGGAATCGTTGTTAAGGATGCTGAAAATCAGATAGTTTATTCTTATTCGGGTTTTGCCACTGAATTGCCTGACATATTCTTGCAAACAAACAACAGCTGTGGCAACGGCACAGATTGTGGTATGCCGACTGACCTTTATGCCGAAATCTTTGATGGCGATGCTGTCATTTTGACTTGGGGAGGCGCACCAGATGTATCGGACTACAATGTGTATCGCAACGGCGTGTTACTGCAAACTGTGCATGGTCACCTTACCGAATTCGGTGATGATGAACCAAATCATGGTGGCAACTGTTATTATGTGACGGCCTTCTGTGCTTCAGGGGAGAGCGATCCGACCAATGAAGCCTGTGTCACAATGGGTGACGATTGCCAACCCGCCACTGGCCTCTGGTATGAGATGACCTCGAACAACAAGGTGAAACTGACTTGGGAAACGCCTCAACCTCATGACGGTCTTTCAGGTTTTTACGTCTACCGCACCAAGGAAGCCGACATGCATTGGCAGAAAATCAAGGCCCTTGGTGCCAATGCCACTTCATATACCGACAACACTTCAATGGAGGATGAGACCTTCTATCTTTACAAGGTGGTGGCCTATTACCAAGCCATCGACTGCTATTCAGCCCCTGCGCAGTCAAAGTACAATGAGTTCGAATATTTCCTGAGGGTGTATTGGTCGGTTGACGGCGTGCATGAAGCGACGGAAAGCCGTATAGAGGTGTTCCCCAATCCAGGCGGCAACAGTCTCAACATTCGCACGGCAGTGGGAAGCGCCACATTGCAAGTCTTCGACATCGTAGGCCATAAGGTGATTGAAACGCCCTTGACAGAGACGACCACTACACTCAACACTGAGAAATGGCCGGCGGGAATGTATTTCTGGAAAGTTTATTCAGACAATCGAGAGGCAGAAATGGGGAAATGGATTAAGGAATAAAATGTTGGTTTTGGCTGAATTTCTAGCCTTGAAGCGTTTTCGTCTTTCGGAGAGAGATTCTTGTTTGACTTTGACGGATTTTAGCTATTTTTGCAGGCATGAAATGCTTGCGATACATGTTCGGGTTGGGGCTTCTGCTGGCTGTTATGGTGGGATGCAATCCTCATCCGACCTCATCCCAGCTCTCGTCTGTAGGAAAAGGGAAATCCTATCAGACGCTGGTGGGGATTGATAGTTTGATGTGGGAACAGCCGGATAGTGCGCTGAAGGTGATGATGCAGTTTGCGGCAAGCTCCGAGGCCGACAGCCTCAATGCGTTTGAGGGGCATTATTGCCAGCTGCTGATTGCGGAGCTGCTGTTCAAAAACAATTATGATCAAACCAACCGAAAGGCATTGCAGCAGGCTATGGTGTATTTTGATAGCCTCGTGCGGCTGGCTCCCCCTTTGAAAGGGGGGAGGGGGGATTCAAAACACACGCTCTCCCCAAACAACAATCTCATCTTCCTCGCTGCCCGCGCCCATTACATCAACGGCGCGGCCTATTTCGAGCACGACAGCCTCATTGAGGCTTGCACCGAATACCTCCACACCTTACGGACGATGGAGAGCCAATTCACCGAGAACGAACTGGTGGGGAAAAAGGCTAGTTTTATGGCTTTGACCTATAACCGCCTTATAGATTTGTTTTCTGCACAATTCATGCAAGAGCCAGCCATCTATTGCGGCAAGCAAGGCTTGGTTTATAACAGAATTGCACCGACTTCTCCATACGGTGTTCCCAACGTGCTTTACAGGATAGGAAAGCAATTTGACAAACTGAAGATAGCCGACAGCGCGGCCTATTATTATGATTTGGCTTTGGAACTATTGCCAGATAGGAACAATATGATTTACAGGGACATCGTCTCATCTCGGGCATTGTTTGATTTCGAACGGGATTATGATACTTTAAGAGCCTTGGATAGTCTGAAAAATATGGTGGCTCAAGCAGAAAATGAAATGGAAAAACTAAACCGATTCTTGACCATTGGCCATATTTATCAAGATATTGAACAATATGATTCTGCAAAAGCCTATTTAATGCCTGTGTTTGAGTCTGAAAACGATTCCAGCAACACAAAACTTGCAGGAATGGTTTTACATATTATTGCCTTGAACGAGGGTGACACCTTGAAAGCCAGCCAATATGCCCAAATCCTTGTAGAAGAAGCAACCTCGGTTTCCAATAAACAATTACGAGTCTCCCGACTCAACGACCTATTCCAGACCTACTTGCAGGAAAAGCAGGATGCCGCATCGCTCCATGAGAAGAGAAAGGCCGTGAGGACGGCACTCGCTGTGGTGTTGCCTATGGTGGTGGTGCTGGCGGCTGTGGTGGTCATTCTGATGCGGCGCAGAAGCAAAAAACACATGGCGGTGCAAGAGGCCGAGGCGCAGCGGCAAATAAGCGAGGCATCACAACGATTGAGCGAGGCGTCGCAGCGACACGATGAAGAGCAACGCGAACTGCAAACGAAGGTGGAACAGGCCGCACAGCACACAAGGGAGATATTGCAGCAGCGCGTCACGGACATCTACCAATCCAATGGCAAGGACAGGTTGCAACGCATCCTTGAAGCCGTGGACGACACTTATCCGCAGACCGTGGCAAGACTGAAGTCGGAGTACCCGGAATTGAGCGAAACGGAACGAAATATCCTCCTTTTGAATTTCTTCCATTTCCGCATCAAGGAGGAGGCCGATTTGCTCGGATTGAGCGAAAACACGGTGGCAAAATACCGCTCCAACCTCGGAAAAACCCTTGGAAAAGACCCGATTTCCGACTGGATTTGACAAGAAAAACTTGTAATAGGAAATTTTCAATGCATTGAAATTCTGTTTGTTGCAAAAAATTCCTGCGACAAAAACTTGTATTGGGCCCTCAGGCTTGATTTTTCAGCGGAATTTTGCTATAGTTTTGCAGAAAAGTTTTCAAACAAATCCATTATTTAAATCTAACGAATATGAAAGCGACAAGACTTTACACCCTGCTTGCGCTCCTGCTGATGGCGGGAGGGGTGATGCAAGCCCAAGTGCGTTTCGACTGGCAATGGGGCTATGGCAGCATGGGCGATGATGAGCCCTATTTCATCCTCAAAACCGATGAAGGGTACTTCGTTGGTGGCAACATCGACAATGATGGAGGATTCAATGTTGAATGTGAACACAATGGCCAACGTGGGGGTTGGCTCATCAAACTGAATGAAGCAGGAGAACTGGTTGACCAATCGTGTGTGGATATGGGCATTTTGAGCCAAATCTCACAATCCAGGACAAATCCAAACCATTACTTTTTATGCGGAACGGATCCTGTTGGCAACGAATCGAATGCTTGTGTCATTAAGATGGACGAACAGATGAATGTGCTATGGAAGCATGTCTATGGGAATCCAGCGTACACCTCTTGGTATTCTCCAAGAGTTACGGCGACCAGTGACGGAGGCTGCATTTGTGGCCATACGGTGGCATGGGATGGTGGCGACATTAGCCATCATTATGGTTCATGGGATGCTTGGATTTTCAAGTTGGACAGCCTCGGCAACCTGCAATGGGAAGTTACCTTGGGGACTGAAGACAATGAATTGGTCAGCAAAATCAAGGAAATGGAAGATGGCTCCTATACGGTATTGATTAACGGCAACCCGCAACAATACGGCTCTCTTTATAGTTGCAACCAGTATCCGACTATTGTGTTCGGGGTGGTGGCCAAATTAGATGCTGAAGGCAATTTGTTGGATAACCGATGCTACGGCGGCTATACCCAAGATGATTCTTTTGCCGATTTCATTGTGCTTGAAGACGGCTATCTCTATGTGGGCGGTGCGGCTTCAAATGATGGCGACCTTGAAGGAGCCGGGTATCATTTGGGCTATAACCAAGGTCTTCCCCATTATGGCCGTAGCTCTGATGCCTGGCTATTGAAAACCGATTTTGACGGTAATGTGGTATGGAGCAAATGTTATGGCGGCACGCTTAATGATGCCGCGTGTAAAGTCTTTCAGAATGAAGACGGTGGTTTTACAGTCACTGGATTGTCGGAATCAAGAGATGGCGATGTGCAAAGTGCCTCGCAATTGTACGAGCCTCCACAAGGGTCTTGGGGGGCTCGAAAGCCTTGGATATTTAGGACGGATGCCAAAGGTTATCTGTTGTGGGAGCGGGTGATGGGCGCAGATGTGGCTTCGGCTCAACTTTATAGTGATGCCGTGCAAGTCAGCGACAGGAAGTTTGTCTTTCTCTGCAAGGATGCCTTGTATCCGCCACCATATCCCTACGGCGATATCAATTGTCCCAATGTGGTGGTGGGGTCGCAGGATAACTATTGGGTTTTCCATCTTACCGATATCTTT
>JAEEGG010004091.1_pt1 | contig 35637 bp, 23 predicted proteins | sample 9134161 | NCBI WGS metagenome assembly JAEEGG01 (sample SAMN16246543, study PRJNA631951) | gut metagenome | biome: gut microbiome; feature: rumen; material: CR-attached | host: Bos | place: Iran: Karaj | collected 2018-10
CCACTCTAACTCGCCCTACTACTACCCGTACTACCGTCTGCACGGCGACTCGCTCATCAACATCAAGGAGAACGAGCACGACGCCCACGTGCGCCACAACACCGAGATCTCTACCGACGACGCCATACAGTTCATCCACCGTAATAAGGAGCGGCCGTTCTTCCTGTTCCTCGGCTACGACGCGCCCCACGAGCCGTATAACATCGACGACACGTCGTGGTATGACGAACGCGGCGACTGGTCGGAGAACACCAAGCGCTACGCCGCACTTGTCACCCACATGGACTACAATATCGGCCGGCTGCTCGGAACCCTCGACGCCCTCGGACTGCGCGAGAACACGCTCATCATCTTTGCCAGCGACAACGGGGCAGCGGTGATGGCGCCGCTGAAGGAGCTGAACTGCGGCGCCGGTCTGAAGGGGCGCAAGGGTCAGCTCTACGAGGGCGGCATCCGCGTGCCGCTCATCGTCAACCAACCGGGGCGCGTGCCGGCCCGGCAGATTGACAACCTCGTCTACTTCCCCGACTTCATGCCGACCTTGGCACGGCTCGCGGGACATCCCGAGAACGTGCCCGGCGACACCAACGGCATGGACATCTCGCCGCTGTTCTACGGTGAGGACATCGATACCGACAGCCGCCCGCTCTACTGGGAGTTTCCCGGTAAGCAGCGTGCCATCCGCCATCAGGGCTGGAAGGCGGTGACGGTTAAGAAGGGGGCGCCGCTTGAACTCTACCGCATCAAGGACGATCCCTACGAGCAGCACGACCTGGCTGCTGACCGTCCGGATGTTGTGAAAGAACTTGACAAGCTGATGCACCAGCTGCGCTCGCCGTCGCCGAACTATCCGATAGGTGATGAGTAGTCTGACAGCTATGCCATTTGGCCGTCCGATGTACGTGATGGCGAAGCCCGTGGGCGACCGATGTAATCTGGCGTGCCAGTACTGCTACTACTTGGGGAAAGGTAGCGGGGCGTTGATGGACGACGCGCTGCTGGAGGAGTTTACGCGTCAGTACATCGAGGCGCAGACCGTGCCGCATGTGCTCTTTACCTGGCACGGTGGCGAACCGCTGCTGAAGCCATTGGCATTCTATGAGCGTGCATTGAAGCTGCAACGGAAGTACGCCCGGGGCCGCCATATCGACAACTGCCTGCAGACCAACGGCACGCTGCTCAACGACGAGTGGTGCAGGTTTCTAGCTGACAACCACTTCCTCGTAGGCATCAGCATCGACGGGCCGCAGGCACTGCACGATGCTTACCGCCAGACGCGGCGGGGTGGGGCATCATGGCATGACGTGATGCGTGGTATCGGTCTGTTGCGGCGTCACGGCGTGGAGTGGAACGCAATGGCCACGGTGAATGCTGTTAACGTGGAGCATCCAGTAGAGTTCTATGAATTTTTCCGACAAATCGGCTGCGAGTTCCTGCAGTTCACACCCATCGTGGAACCCGACAAGCCCGACTGTTCCATTACCGCCGGACAGTGGGGCCGTTTCCTCTGCAGTGTCTACGACGAGTGGGTGCGCCGCGATGTCGGGCGGTTCTTCGTTCAGCTGTTCGATGCCACTCTGGCCAACTGGTGCGGCGAGCCACCTGGTGTCTGTTCGATGTCGGCCACGTGCGGTCAGGCAGCCGTGATGGAGGCCGACGGTACCGTCTACGTGTGCGACCACTTCGTCCGTCCCGACCACCGCTTGGGAAACATCCGCCAGCAGCCCCTCGCCACCCTGCTCTACAACGACCGCCAGCGCCAGTTCGGCCAGCAGAAGCAGTCGTCGCTGCCCCGCCAGTGCCGCGAGTGCCGCTGGCTCTTCGCCTGTCACGGTGAGTGTCCCAAGAACCGCCTGCAGACCGACTGTTTTGGCGAGCCCGGCCTCAACTACCTCTGCTCGGGCTATCGCCAGTTCTTCGCCCACGTCGCCGCCGACATGGACTTCATGAAGGCCGAGCTCGATGCTGGTCGTTCGCCAGCAAATATAATGAACGGGTAAGTGTGCCCGCGTTCCTTAAAGAGTAGACAAAAGCCGCTAGTTTGGATAACTTTTCCTTGAAACATTTGGCCGTTTCATATTTTTTACCGATATTTGCAGGCAGAAAAGTAGGATATGGAAGATATTATCACAAATATGGAAAAAGAAGTGCCGGAATGGACAGCGGAAGAACCAGTAGGTGTTGCTTCCTATTCACCTCATGTGATTGAACAAGTACAAACCTTGCCTCAAGGCGTTCCGCAATCCTTCAGTGAGGCGATAGCTGACATCGACGAGGGAGAACGTGAGTTTGAACGTGGCGAAACCTACACCCACCGAGAAGTAATGCAAATGCTATGGGATAAAATCGATAGCTATGCAAGTTAAGTACAATGCCAAAGCTTTAAAGCATATTAGCAGTACGGTCGATTACTACCTCGAGCATTATGGAAAGCAGGCTACGTCAAATCTTGCTCATGAAATAGATGAAAAGGTAAAGACGTTGCTCAAATATCCGGAGATAGGTTTCCCTGAGCCGTTGCTGAGAGACCGGTACATACTATATCGGGCAACTCATGTTGGACGTTATCATAAGTTGATTTACTATGTAAAGGGGAATACGTTGCGCATCGCAGCCTTTTGGGATATGCGAATGCATCCAGACAGATTAAAGAAGAAGATATAGACAAGATATGCACAACAACAGCCTACTGAGGTTATGGGTGGCCCTGCTGCTGATGGCGGCGAGGGGCGGACTGGCTGTGGCCGATAGCGTCGACCGCACGAGCCTCATACAGAATCCGTCGTTTGAGACTGAGACGACGACGGGGTGGACTGTCAATAACATGAGCCGGCAGAACAACAGCGTGTTCTCGCTCAAGAAGGGCAGCTATTACGCCGAGTCGTGGGTGAGCATCGGACAGAAGATTGGCGATGCCTCGGTCACGCAGACGCTCAGGAACCTGCCCAAGGGCACCTACAAGCTGACGGCCTCGGCCCTGCACATCCAGCAGAGCGGCAGCGGCAGTACCACCAACAAAGGCGCAGCCCAGAAAGGAGTCTGCCTGTTTGCGGGCAGTTCCACGACTGAGGTGACGGCCATGCGGCAGTATGCCGTGACGTTCGCCGTCCTCGAAGAGAAGGCCAATGTAGAAATCGGCTTGAAGGCCGAGGGCGCCACAGGCAACTACCTGTGCGTCGACAACTTCACGCTGCAATACACCGGCGAGGTGACTGCTGCCAGCTATGCCCAGGAACTGCAGAACCTGATAGGGCAGGGGCAGGCACTCCTCGACAAGGGCATACAGAACGACGTGGCTGAGGCGCTGACGGCAGCTGTCGGCACGGCGCAGAAGGCCCTGGAGGGCACGGGTACCGACGGCGCAGGCAACACGCTCTACGACGAGGCCGCCCTGACCGAGGCCCTTGTGCAACTGCAGGCGGCGCTGAAGGACGGTCAGGCATCGCGCGCCCTGTACGACACCATGCAGGAGCGCATCGACTATGCCGGGAAGGTCATCGGCTGGTGGGAGGACGTGCCCCGCAAGGCCACGGCGCTGGCCAACCTGAAGGCCGGTCTCGAGAGTGCGCAACAAACAGTGGCCGACTACACGCTGACCAGGAGTCAGCTGACGACCGCCACCACCCAGCTGAAGAACCGCATTGCTGCCGTCGACAAGAAGATATACTGCAGCACCAACGCCTGCGGCACCGACGCCCAGCTGAAGAATGCCTCCAGCCAGTGGTGCTACGACCGCAGCCTGCAGTCGAAGCACTGGATACTGTTCTGGGAGGCCGGCTACGGCACGGGCGTTCCCGCCTCGGTGGCGACCATCCTGAGCACGGCCGACAAGATATTCGAGTTCTATGCCGACAGCCTGAAGTTCATTACCATCAATCAGGGCAAGTCGAAGTCGGACACCTACAAGATGATTATCCGTCTGCGCTACACCACCGAATGGGAGGCCAGCGGCAGCGGCATCGACAACATGATCGGGCTGCTGACGCTCTCGAACGGTGCCCACACCTCGCGCAGCGGCCAGACCGTGGCCCACGAGATAGGCCACTGTTTCCAGTACCAGACCCACTGCGACAACAACAACCAGAACGGCTGGATGTACAACTGGGGCCAGTCGACGCTGAACGTGTTCTGGGAGATGTGCGCCCAGTGGCAGGCCTATAAGTTCTACCCCACGATGCAGTTCGACAACGAATGGCTGACGAACACGCTCAACGGTCTGCACCGCCATCCGCTGTGCGTCGACCTGCGCTACAACAACTACTTCATACAGGACTACTTCTGCCACAAGCACGGCATGGACGTCGTGGGACGGCTCTGGAACAAGTCGGTGAGTCCCGAGGATCCGCTGCAGGCCTATATGCGGCTCACGATGACCGGCAGCTCTGCCAAGAAGCTGGACCAGCTGAACGACGAGATGTGGGAGTACGGCGCACGGATGACCACCTTCGACCTCGACCCCATCCGCCAGCGCGGCAAGGCCACCATCAACAAGCGCGCCCAGACCGCCCTGACCAAGGACAGCGAGGGATACTGGTCGCCGACGGCTGCCAACTGCATTGAGAACTTCGGCAACAATGCCATCCGTCTGAACGTGCCCTCCGGCGGCAAGACCGTCTATGCCGAGTTTGTAGGCGAGGCCGGCAAGGCGGGCTACACTGCCTTCAACAAGACGAAGGCCGGCTGGAAGTATGGCTTCGTGGCCCTGCAGAAAGACGGCACCCGCGTCTATGGCGACATTGCCACGGCTACCTACGCCGAGCCCGAGGGCGTCATTGCCTTCGACTGCCCGGCCAACTGCAGCTATCTGTGGCTCGTGGTGAGCGGTGCCCCCACCAGCTACTGGACCCGCGACTGGCTCAGCTGGTCGGAGGAGGGTCCTGCCGAGCAGTGGCCCTACCGCGTGAAACTCTACCAGACCAATGTCTATGGCAAGGCCAATAACAACGACTATCCGACCGCCATCCGCGACGTGGCTGCCGAGGGCCGTCAGGCTCCTGATAATGTCTATACGTTGTCGGGTCAGATTGTCAGGCACGGCTCAATGTCGCTCGACGGCCTGCCTCAGGGCGTCTACATTGTCGGTGGCAAAAAGGTGATCAAGAAATGAGAATAAGCAAAAACTGAGAATATGACAAAGGAACAGAATTTGAATGACGTGGCACGGGTGCTGGCGCGTATCAGCCAGAGAGGTGAGAATCCTGTGACGGAGGAGACGATTGCCGCTGCCCTCGGGCGCTGTATGCAAGCGCTTAACCCCGATGAGGCCGAGATGCTGATGCAGTTGTCGGCACAGGCCATCGAATACGCCGACGAGAACCACCACCCCGAGGTGACCGAGGTCAGGCCGCAGGTGCTGGAGTGCGACGTGGTGCGCTTCCAGAACAACAAGGAGAAGTGGGTGGCCTTCGTCGGACTGCTCGACGGCCGGCCCTACGAGATCTTCACCGGCTTGCAGGACGACGAGGAGGGCATCGTGCTGCCCAAGACCGTCACCCACGGCAAGATACTGAAGCAGGTGAACCCCGACGGCACGAAGCGCTACGACTTCCAGTTTGAGAACAAGCGCGGCTACAAGACCACCGTCGAGGGACTCTCGGAGAAGTTCAACCCTGAGTACTGGAACTATGCCAAGCTCATCTCGGGTGTGCTGCGCTACCGCATGCCCATCGACCACGTCGTCAAGCTCGTGGCCTCTCTGCAGTTGCAGAGCGAGAACATCAACACCTGGAAAATCGGCGTGGAGCGCGCCCTGAAGAAATATGCCGGCGGTGCTGCCGACCTAACCGATACTGGCGATGAAGCTGCAGACATACATCCGACTGGAGAAGCTGAGGTTTAGGGCGCTGCACGGCGTGCTGCCCCAGGAGCGCCAGGTTGGCGGCGACTTCACCGTCACCCTGCGCATCGGCTACCCGTGGCAGGCGGCGATGGACTCCGACGCCGTCGCCGACACCCTCGACTACGCCGCCGTCTACCGGCTTGTCCGCTGTGAGATGGTGGTGCCATCTCAACTGCTGGAGCATGTCGCCGGCCGCATAGCAAAAGCCCTGCTGCGCGACTTCCCGCACATCTCCTCCATCGACCTCTGGCTGACCAAGACATGCCCGCCGATGGGGGCCGACAGCGAGGGCGCCGGCGTGGAGCTACACTTAATAAATGATAAAACTGAGCCGACATTATAGCTTTTTTAACGGAAAAGCCGTACCTTTGCACAAATGATATACAGAAGACTGACCGCCATCCTCGTGCTACTGCTGAGTCTCGCCCTGTCTGTGGACGCTGCTCAGAAGAAGGTCTTTACGCTGTGCATCGATGCCGGGCATGGCGGCGGCGACCCCGGAGCCAGGGGCAAGATTTCGAAGGAGAAGACGCTCACGCTGCGCTACGCGCTGGCCTTCGGCCGCATCATCGAGCAGAACTGTCCCGACGTGAAGGTCATCTACACCCGCAAGACCGATCGCTTCATCGAACTGTGGCAGCGCGCCGAGATTGCCAACAAGGCCAAGGCCGACCTCTTCGTCTCCGTGCACATCAACTCGCTGCCGGGAGGGCACATCGCCCGAGGCTACCAGACCTACACGCTGGGCCGCAGCCGTCGCGACGGCAACAAGCAGGGCTATATTGAGAACCTGGAGGTGGCCAAGCGCGAGAACGCCGTCATCCTCTACGAGAAGGACTACCAGCAGCACTACGAGGGCTTCGACCCGAAATCGCCCGAGAGCAACATCCTCTTCGAGCTGGTGCAGGACAAGAACCTGGAGAACAGCATCCAGCTGGCCAAGTTTATGCAGAAGAACATCTGCTCGGCCACGGGGCGTCAGGACAAGGGCGTACACCAGGACAACCTCGCCGTGCTACGCCTGACGTCGATGCCCGCCTGCCTGATGGAGCTGGGCTTCATCTCTACCTCCGACGAGGAGCAGTACATGAACAGCGACCGTGCCCTGCAGCAGTACACACGCGGCTTCTACAACGCTTTCGTGGCCTATAAGAATAAGGTGGCGCCCAACATCAAGGTGCCCTACAAGCCCGCCACCGAGCTGCCCGAACCGGCTCAGCCGGAAAAGCCCGCTGAGAAGGTGGAGGAACCTGCCGACAACACGCTCGCCCAGACGCAACCGGCTCCGCAGCCGCTCCTGTCGCAGCCCGTGGCCGACGAGCAGCCCGCCGAACCGGCAACCGCCGGCGATGCTCCCGTATTCAAGGTTCAGATCCTGACCAGCGGCAGCGTGCTGAAGCCGGGCAACCGGCTGCTGAAAGGCCGCACCGACGCCGCTTACTATCGTGAGGGCGGTATCTACAAGTATACCGTCGGCGCGTCGACCAACTACCAGGAAATCTACCGTCTGCGCAAGGAGGTGCTCCCGAAGTTCCCCGAGGCCTTCATCATCGCCTTCCGTGGCGACAAGAAGATGGATGTCAACGAGGCCATCCGCGAATATAAGAGTAATAAAGTAAAAAGGTAATAACACGCGATATGAAATTCTTAACGAAGGAAGTCCAGATAGCTCTAGTGGCCATTGTCGGCCTCGTCCTGCTGTTCTTTGGTATGAAGTTCCTGAAGGGACTGAGCATGTTCTCTGAAGGCAACACCTATATTGTCTTGTTCGATAATGTCAGCGGACTGTCAGCCTCAAGTCCCGTCTATGTCAACGGCATGAAGGTTGGCACGGTGGAGTCCATCGACTGCGACTACTCCCGTCCCGACCAGATCGTGGCTGCCGTGGGGCTCGACGAGAAGCTCGTGCTGCCGCAGGGTACGAAGGCCGAGATTGCCAGCGACCTGCTGGGCAACGTCAAGCTTGAGCTGAAGTTGGGCAATGTGGCAGACGGCAAGATGGCTGTCGGCGACACCATCATCGGCCAGACGGCTTCGGGGCTGATGGACAAGGCGGCAACGATGGTGCCGCAGATAGAGAAGATGCTGCCCAAGCTCGACTCCATCCTGGCCTCGGTCAACACGCTGCTGGCCGACCCTACCATAGCCCGCTCCATGCACAACGTCGAGAATATCACCTCGGGGCTGACCACCACCACCCAGCAGCTGCACCAGCTCACGGCGAGTCTGAACCGCCAGCTGCCCGGCATCATGAGCAAGGCCGACGGCGTGATGGCCAATGCCGACACGCTGACGCGCAGTCTGACCACCATCGACGTTGCCTCGACGATGGCCAAGGTCGACCAGACCATGCGCAACGTGGAGCAGATGACGGCCCGCCTGAACAGCAACGAGGGCACCCTCGGACTGCTCATGCGCGACCCCGGACTGTATAACAATCTGAATGCGACGATGATGCATGCCGACTCGCTGATGATTGATTTAAAGGGCCATCCGAAACGCTACGTTCACTTCTCGATTTTCGGCAAAAAAGATAAGTAATTTTAATTTCGTCTAAATAAAATCTTTCTTGAAAGCCCGATTGGCGGAATTGTAAGGCGCTGATAAATAGAAGGTTTAAGTTTTGCAATAGGCACGGTTCCCGAAAAAGTGTGAAACATCTTAAATGCCGCGAAGATAGTCAGTTACGCGGGAAACTTTTAGGTGTAGAAAAACACTGAATTTGCATAATTCAAAAAAAAAGGCGAACTTTGCACTCGAAATGAAAAAACCATAGGTTAGACCGATTCTATTATTATAATTAACTTAGAACGCCAGATGCAGAACAGACATAAGGCGCTTTGGGACAACTGCCTCCACCTGATACGGCAGAACGTCACCGAGCAGCAGTACAAAACGTGGTTTGAGCCCATCGTCTTCGAGTCCTACTCGGAGAGCGACGCCACGCTGCTGTTGCAGGTGCCAAGCGCCTATTTCTGCGAATATCTGGAACAATATTACCTCCGCCTGATGTACTGGGCGCTGACCAACAGCTTTAAGGCGAAGGTCAAGCTCAACTACCGCATCGTTACCGACAAGGCCCACAAGCTGACGCAGGACGTGGAAGTGGACCAGCCCGCCGACATTGACGTGCCCGAGACGCGTGCACGTAGCAACCAGTCGCCTACGGTGCTCGATGCCGCGCCCCAGGACCTGAATCCGCAGCTTGACCTGCACAAGACCTTCCAGTCGTTCATCGAGGGCGACTCCAACAAGCTGCCGCGCACCGTCGGACTCTCCATTGCCGAGCATCCGGGTAAGACCACGTTCAACCCCTTCTTCATTTTCGGACCGTCAGGCTGCGGCAAGACCCACCTTATTAATGCTATAGGCGTGCGCTGCAAGGAGCTGTATCCCCACAAGCGCGTGCTCTACGTCTCGGCCCGCCTGTTCCAGGTGCAGTTCACCGATGCCAGCCGCCGCAACACCGTCAACGACTTCATCAACTTCTACCAGACCATCGACATGCTGATTATCGACGACGTGCAGGAGTGGGCAACGGCAGAGCGTACTGTCGCCACCTTCTTCCACATCTTCGACCACCTGTTCCGTCTGGGCAAGCAGATTATCTTGGCCAGCGACCGACCGCCCGTCGACCTCGACTGGCTGAAGGACCGTATGCTGACGCGCTTCTCGTGCGGACTCATCGCCGAGATGGAGAAGCCCAACGTGCAGCTCTGCATAGACATCCTCAATGCCAAGTGCCGGCGCGACGGTCTGAAGATTCCCGCCGACGTCATCCAGTTTATAGCCGAGACGGCCAACGGCAGCGTCCGCGACCTGGAGGGAGTGGTCAACTCGCTGATGGCCTATAGCATCGTCTACAACAGCAGCGTCGACATGCGACTGGCCGAGCGCGTCATCAAGCGCGCCGTCAAGGTCGACAACCACCCGCTCACCGTCGACGATATCCTGGAGAAGGTCTGCGGCCATTTCAATGTTCCCCAGCAGCACGTGTTCAGCAAGAGCCGCAAGCGTGACTACGTCCTGGTGCGTCAGGTCTCGATGTATCTGGCGCAGAAGTATACCAAGATGCCCGCCTCGCGCATCGGGCAGCTCATCGGCGGCCGCGACCACTCGACGGTGCTTCACAGCTGTTCAGCCATTGAGGAACGGCTCCGTGTCGACAAGGCCTTCTCAGCCGAAATCAGCAGCATCGAGAACTCCTTCAAGCTGAAGGCGTAGCGGTTTATTCAGCACCCCCAAGTAAAAGGAAACTAATTGGCACGGATTGTGGAAAATTCCTCTTTGTCAGAACAGTTTCTAACGAAATTTATCCTAATTCTTGCCAATTAGTTTCCTTTGTCTAAGAGGTTTGCCTCGGTTTGTTTCAGCTAATCATTTTTGCAGCCATTGTCGTATTTCAAGAGATAAGTGTCGTATTGCGTCTTGAAGGGACGGAAGGGTGCTGGCACTTTGGCTGCATCCCAACCTCCTTCCGCGGGGGAGGCTTTCATATGGTAGCTTCGGAAAGTGGCGCTCACGGGCGGGTCGCCCTTCTGCCAGCCGGGGAAGTGGGTCTTGGCAAACTTCGGCCCCTGTCCGCTGACGGCAGCATTGACGGTGACGACGATGCCGCGGTCGGTCTGCTCGAAGTTCAGCGAGAGCGAGTCGCCGCTTATCAGTATGCCGTTGCCCTCAGGGTCGGACAGGAAGGCCGCGTCGATGCCGCTGTGGTTGCCTTCGAAGTAGAGGTCGTCCTTGTGCTTTGCCCAAAAGCCGTAGCGGTTGGCCTGATGGCGGCCGGGATAGCTGGCAAAGGGACCATAGCCAATCCACTGTACGCGGTCGATGCTGGGATCGAGCAACCAGGCCAGTCCTAACTCCGAGCGGAACACGTCGGCGGTGTCGGGCGTCAGGGTGAAGCTGATTTCCTCGCCGCCGTCGATGGGGCGGCTCTTGATGTCGGCCTTCACCTGGCTGTTCGTGACAGGCAGCAGGTATTTCCCGGGCAGCCGGTTCTTCTGGGTGAGGCGCTCGGCCATCGTGGGCTTGCGGCCTGTGCGGATGGTCGTATCCCTGACCATGACGGCTCCGCTGCCGTTGCCAGTCCAAGTCGGCTGGGGCTTGTGGAGAACGAACGACTGACGGAGGAAGGTGCGGCCTTGGGCGTCGTCGGCGGCGAAGTGGAGGAGGGTGAGGGGGCAGGGCTGCGATGATATCGCAGCATAGGGGACAGGCAGCTGGTATGGGGACGATGAGCGCGGGGGACAGTCGGGGGTGAAGTGGCCGCGGGCGATGGTGTCGCGGTCGGTGGTGAGTGCCCAGTGGAAGGTGACGTTGTCCTTCAGGTTGAGGAAGTCGTAGCGGTTGGTGAGGGTGAGGCGGGCTGCGATGGTATCGCAGCTTACGGAACTGACGAAGGCGCGGGCGTAGTTATGCTGCAGTTCGTAGTAGTTGGGCAGGGGCGTGCGGTCGGCGTAGAGCAGGCCGTCGGTGCCTTTGTTGCCGTACATCTCGAAGCCGCCGTCCTCAGACGTAAAGACGCGCTCTTCGTAGCCATAGCGGCTCTTGAGCTGAATACCCCCCTCTCCAGTCGGAGAGGGGTTGGGGGTGAGGCTCATGCCCTGGTCGGCCCACTCCCAGACGGCGCCACCGGCAATGCCCGGCGTGCGCTCGATGACTTCCCACTGGCGGTCGTGGTCCTCGAACGAGATGCCGAGCGTGTGGCAGTATTCGGTGAAGATGACGGGGCGGTCAAGATGCTGGTAGAACCCGCCTATCTGGCCCGTCGTGGGGTAGTGGGGCGCATAGACGGGGGCGGCAGAGGGGAATGGCGATACGCCCTGCTCTGTAGAGCCTTTCTCCCAGAAGCGGCGGAAGTAGGAGCCTACCTGCGGGAAGCAGTAGGGCCGCGACGGGTCGAGTGCACCGACGTAGTTGCCCACCTCGATGCAGGGCTGTGTCAGCGGATTCTCGTTACCTACGCTCCATACGAGCACAGAGGGGTGCAGCTTGTCGCGCTTGACGGTGGCCAGGGCACGCTTCATGAGGATGTCCTGATAGCTGCGGTCAGAGAGGTGCTTGTCGCCATAGCCGAAGGGCACCTCGTCGACGAGATAGAAGCCCAGCGAGTCGGCCAGCTCGTAGAAGCGCGGTTCGCGCGGATAGTGCGACAGTCGCAGGAAGTTGACCGAAGCCTCCTTCATCAGTCGCATGTCCTTCAGGGTAAGATCGTCGGCGATGACCTTCACGGTCAGCGGGTCGGTGCTGTGCGCATTGACGCCCCTCAGCTTGACGGGGCGCCCGTTCACCTTCAGGATGTTTCCGGCTATTGTAATCTCGCGGATACCGACTCGATGGGTGAAGGTCTGCAGCGTCCGGCCTTTCTCCTTGACGTAGGCGCGCAGGGTATACAGATAAGGCGTCTCGGCCGTCCACAGACGGGGCTGCTTCACTGGTTCGCCCGTCGACACGACCCGTCCTTCGGCATCCGTCAGTTCGTAGCTGAAAGAGGTCAGTTTCGTGGCGTTGGCTATCTGGGGCGTCACGATGACCGTTCCGTCCATCCTTGTGGTCACGGTCAGGTCGCTGAGGTGCGTCTTGGAGACGGCCATCAGCGTCACGTCGCGGAAGATGCCCATCGTGGCCCAGTCGTCGAAGCAGTCGAACTCGTAGCCCTTGAAGCGCGAATAGACGCGCATCGACAACCGCTGCGGCTCGCCCTTGAAGGCCCGTTTAGTGAGATGGGGCGTCAGGTCGAACAGACAAGTGTTGTAGCCCGACTCCCACGTGCCGACATGCTGGTCGTTGAGCCACAGGTCGTAGCCTCGCAGCACGCCGTCGAGCCTGATGTAGACCTGCTGCCCCTTCCACGCCGCCGGCACGGTGAACGTCGTACGATAGTCGCCCGTCAGCGAGTCGGGGTAGTCATACTTAGGCTCGCAGAAACCATAAGCCTCCCAGCAGCCGGGCACAGGAATGTCGCCTTCCTTCCCGTTCACCTTCAGTTGCCACGTACCGTTCAGCGATTTCATCATCGCCTTGTCGGTGACGGGCCAGACGCCCTTAAAGGCATCCTCCACACCGGCACGGCCGTCATTGCCGGTAATACCAACGGCCTTCATCCTGGCAAACACGCGCCGCCCCAGGTCGACAGCCCCGTGGGCATCGAAGTGCAGCTGGTCGGACTGCAGGCTCAGGTCGCTGGCATCAACCACGTGGAAGTGGCTGTCTTCGCGCGCCAGCTGCTGCAGCGCCTCCACAACACGTGGCGAACCTTGTCGGCTGCCCTTGGCAAACGTGCCGCAGACGACGGGCAGCGAGGCGTACTCCCTGCGTCCGGTCTTCTCGACCAGATGCTGACGGATATAGGCAATGACCGGCTTCAGGTTGTCGTAGTAGCGGTCAGCGGCGGGCTGGTCGCTCTCGCCCTGATGCCAGATCAGGCATTTGATGTCGTAGTTGTGCGGCAACTGGTCGAGACAGTCGTCAATCTGCTGGCAGAAAGCCCTGAGCAGCGACTTCTCCTTGGCATCGACGCTCCAGAACCATCCGTGGGTGCTGTTCTTGCATGAGGTGTCGATAGCCGTGCCTCCCATCGTCTGCTTGATGACGTAGAAAGGCTGCTGCCAGCATTGCTCCAGCAGATAATAGACAATGGCATCGAAGCCCCAGCGGTCGCCCAGGTCTGTACGGCCCACGGTGGGTGCAAACGGCTTGAACGCCCCCGTGGCTTTCGTGAAGTCGCCGCTGCCGTAGCTCCACTGGCAGTAGTTGTACTGGGCAAACTTGGGCAGCTGGGCAATGGGCACACGCCCGTCGGCATTGCTCTGTCCGGCGGTCAGAACGACGGGGACAGGCTTTTCTGCAGCGAAAGCAGCGACGCTTAGAAGCAGGCAGGAGAATGTCAGCGCAAGAGCCTTTCTCATAGCTTCTTGTATCTGAGGTCAATCTTGGTGTACTGGTGATCCTTGTTCCAATGCTCGAAGAGTCCGAGCGACTGCTGCAGCGGCTTGCCCTGCTGCTTGTAGACCGTGCCGCTCGGCGCATTGGGCAGCGAGGCAGCCTCGCGCAGGTACTCGTCGCAGTAGTTCAGGCTCTGGAACTCGGGCCACTCATTGATGATGATGTCCATGCCGACGGCATCGCATGCCACCTCGTCCTGCGAGACGATGATGGAGCAGGCCCAGTCGCCGTTGAAGGGCTCCTTCATCCACTTGGGATTGGGCGCCCCGTTCACGTCGCGCGAGCCGTAGGTGCCGTCGATGAGCAGCAGCAGCGCCTTCTGCCCCATGTCCTTATGGCTGAGCCAGTCGACGAAGGTCTTGTACTGGGGCTTGCCGTTGCGCTTGTCCTGGCTCACGTTGTTGTGGGCGTTCTGCCGCCAGAGCAGGTTGATGTCGGTGGCACCGTACCAGTTTTTCGTGGTCAGCGTCACGCCCGGTCCGCTGTGCGTCTTCAGCAGGGCCGAGTTGATGAGGTAGTCGGCATCGACGATACACTTGGCCAGTCCGCGGGCCATCTTGCCGTTGTCGACAGAATAGACAATCTGCTCGGGGTAGTATTCGCACTTCTCGCGCCCGTCGCCGCCGATGTTGTCAATCATGCGCACGAGGGGGAACTCGCGGTGTACCTTATTGAATATGCTGTCGGTGATGGCACGGCTGGGTTCGCAGAGCACGATGTCCTGCTGGCGCACGCCGGCGTCGCGCACCATCGAGCGCACCAAGGCCAGCGTCACGAAGGGCGACGAGTTCAGCTCAATCGTGTCGTGGTGGGTGATGGCGTTGTTCAGGTTCAGCTTCACGGCAATGCTCTCGCCCTTCTTGTAGCCGCGACTGCCGCGGCCGTGGGTCTTGTTGAAGTGCTTGAAGAGTGCTTGCCACGCCTTCTTCGCCGTCGGCTCGCCCGTCAGTTGCATCACCGCCTCGGCTATCATCAGGTCGGCCTTCTGCTGGTCGTTCCAGCGGTCTTCCACCCAGAGGCCCGTCTTGCCGTCCCACTTGGCCACGCCCGGAGCGTGAACCCACGCCACACGGCCGGGATGAATGCCGCGCCCCTCGCCAATCGGCTCGTTGGGAGCGGCAAAGAGCTTCGGCTTCTGCGCGTTGAACTCGCCGAAGAACAGCCGGTCGCGGTTCACGCGTTCATCGAGCAGCTGGATGGTGGTCGACGGGCCGAGGTCGGGATCCTTCCACGTCCGCAACTGCCAAACCAGGCGTCCGTCCTTGTCGACCTCGATGGCCTGCACGGGCGCATTCGCCGTGTCCATCGGCTCCTTGTTCCATTCGTTGTACCAGTTGTTTATCAAGTGTCCGCCGCTTTTCAGTCGCACCGTCTTCTGCGGCTGGGTCACGCCGTAGCCGGTGGTGTTCAGCTCCCACACGGTCTGTCCCTGGCGGTTGATTTCCTGAATCTTGCCCTTGCGGCCCGTGATGAGCAGGTTGCCCGTCTTCGGCATCTCCTGCACGCTCCAGGGCAGCATGCCGCCCCATCGGTCGACCTCCTTGCCGTCGCTCGTAAACTCGTGGATGCAGCCCATAGCCATATTCGCCACAAGCAGCGTGCCGCGACTCGACAGGCGGGCATTGCGGAACTGGCCGTGCACGGAGCCCTTCTCGCTGATGGGCAGCTCAAACTCGCGGACGATGCGGCAGGCCGGAATCTCCATCACCACCGCCTTCGCCGGCTTGCCGTTCTGCACGAACACCACATGCCGGCGGCCAATGGGCTGAATGGTGTGAATCTCCGTTTCCTCCGGCGCCGCATAGCTCCACACCGTCTCTGAGGTCTGCGTCACCTCGGCCACGCCATACTGATGGGCCACGAGGATATGACCGTCGCTCATGAGCACCGCGTCGCTGATTTCGCCGCGCTTCAGCTTGTCGTCGTAACTCCAGCTTACCTGTCCGTCCTTCACGATGAACATGCGCCGCTGCTTGCTCTGTCCGGCATAGAAGAAATTATGCCTTGCAAGCGCCGTGTCAGCCTGTTGGGCAGTCACATTCGCTGTCATGACCATTATCAGGCCAAGCATTGCTACTATTCTTTTCATTTTTGATTTGTTTTAATTTGGGTGCAAAGATAACTATTTTAATTCGTAATTCAGCAAAAGATTCCCCCTTTTTTCAGATAAAGGCCACACCTCACGATGTAGCCATTCTGCAATTTACCAATTTACTAAAAACTATTAAACCATGAATTAAACTTAAGAAATTATTGTTGTAGTAGTTTGCTCGCTGCAAAGGTAAGCAGAAAAACGCAAAACGAACCGACGGAAATCCGTCAAACATGCTACAGATTTCCGTCGTGAACAATTATTGTATCCTTTTCGCCGTCCCTTGACGATTTTCCGGACGAAGGAGCGGGGATAATCAGCAAGCTCCTTTTGTGTACTTATTTTGGCGTTTTGTGCCAACTGCTAAATTATTGCCTTCCTTTTCACCCTAAAAAAGGCAATGAATATTTGGCAGTTTCGGAAATAGTTAGTATATTTGCCGACGGAAAGAGAAAGGATGTACTATTATGACGAACAAGAACAGATACGTACTCAACCAAATCAGGCAGGTAGCCAAGCAGACTGCGCCTGAAGGCAGTATGGTGCTCCTGTTTGGCTCCCGGGCCAGAGGACAGGCACGCAAGGGCTCTGACTGGGACATCCTTATCGTGCTGCCCAAAAGCCAGCTGCAGCAAGCCGACTACGATCAGGTAAGCTATCCGCTCGTGGAACTGGGCTGGACGCTCGGCGAACAGATCAACCCCATCGTCTACACAGAGCAGGAGTGGAAAGCCAACAGCATCACCCCATTCTACGACAATGTGCAGCGCGACGCCATCAGCCTATTGTAATTGCCTATGGATTCAAATCTGCTCAAAAAGCTACAGACGGAGAAGGCGCAGCGATTCCTGCAGGAAGCTGACGACATGGTTCTTCAGGGGCGATGGAGTCTGGCAGCCAATCGGTTCTACTATGCCTGTTATCATATAGTCCACGCTGCCTTCATTACGCGCGGCATAGCAACAAAGACGCACGACGGCACACTTACCGAACTGGGCAAGCATTTCATCCTGACAGGTCAGCTTGACAAGAAATACGGTCGCTTCTTTGCCCGGATGATACAGCTTCGCATCAAGGCCGACTATAACAGCATCGCCGAGATAACAGAAGCCGAAGTCCTTGAAATGGCTCCCCTCTCTCATGAGTTTGTGGCAGCCGTTGAAGGGCTGGTGAATATAACGAATGTCGAACCCTAAAAACTGAAATGCCTATGGGCTGAGATAGATAGAAAAACTGAACATATACGTTGAAGCGTCCGCTTTGATTCTTGTTCCAAGAAATCGGCAAAATTTCAAATAACTACAAGATCAATAGTAGATGGTTCGCGCCTGATGGCGTTGGCTTTTACTCGTTGAAGTAGTTAGGGTGTTTGCCGATACCTTTGGAACGTAAGCGATGTAATTGCTCACGTTTTCTTTTGTGACGCAATGTATAACAAAAGAACCGCATTCTGTTAAACGGTTAGTAATCACGCTGAAAGACCAGTCGTGCCTGCCCAACATCCTGCCCAGTATGATTTTAGCGAAAAAAATGCTGAAAGGTTTGGTGGTTTGGCGGGAAATACATATCTTTGCAGCGTAGTAATAATAAATGAGCGATTATGACTGTACGTGAGATGAAGAACGATGTCGTTAGGCGTATCAACCTTATGGATGAGAGTGACGAGAAGGCAATCCAGTCTATTTGGCTTTACGTCAAGACCGCTTTGCCATTACAAAATGAGAAAGATCAAGAGATGCTTCGCCGAGCCAAGGCAAAGGAGTTGGCTCATTCCTTTTTGGGCAGTTTTGCTGCCAGTAGGACAGAGGAAGACTGGAAGCGTGTCAAGGAAAATTATCTGACAGAGAAATACGCATCAAAATGATGAAAGTGTTTATCGACACAAATGTCTTTCTTGACTATATACAGCAGCGGCCAGAAGGATGGAAAGAAGCTGAAGTGATTTTCTTTCTTGCAATTCACGGAGATATCGAGTTGTTGGTATCAGATTTGACTATAGCCAATATGCGTTATGTAACCAGAAAAGACATTGGTCTGGAACAGTTCTATGCCGTCATGAAAGGGTTGCGGCCTTACTATCACATTGTTCCTTTAGGCGGTTCTGTTGTTGATAAGGCTTATCAAATTGAGTCAAAAGATTTTGAGGATGCCCTTCAATATTTTGCAGCTGAACAGGCTGGAGCCGATTGTGTAGTCACGCGCAATCTGAAAGATTTTGGCTTCGCCCTTGCTACAGAGGCTTTGGAGCCTAAAGCTTTCCTTTCCAAATATTTTCCTGATGAGCTTTAGGAGAATCTGTCCCTGTGATTTTCGACAAGATAGATGCATCAACAATATAATAAGGAGGAAACGACATGGCAAAGATTACGAAAGAACAATACGAGTTTGCATTGGCAAGGATAGAGGAACTGCTTCCGCTGGTCGACGACAATACGCCCGCCAACGATCGAAACGCCGTTGAGCTGACGATGATGTCGGACGTGGTGATTGACTACGAGAAGGAGCACTTCCCCATCGGCAAGCCAACGGTGGCCCAACTGATACAACTGTCGTTAGACGAGAAGAACATGAGCCAGAAGCAGCTGGCCTCTGAAATTGGCGTCAGCCCGTCACGTATCAGCGACTATGTTTCAGGCCGGGCAGAGCCGACGCTGAAGATAGCCCGCCTGCTCTGCATGACGCTTGGAATCACGCCCTCCGCCATGTTGGGCTATTAACACAAAAGTAACTGTCCCTTCTGTGTACCAGAGAATGCACCGCTCTCCTCTCCCCTATAGGGGAGGGGAGAGCGGATGCTATATGCAATTTTTAGAACATACCTATAACAACAGAACCTCTGTTATACTGTTATAAATGGCTTTCGGCCTGAAATATCCTGCACTTCCTGCACTGAGCCTCATTATCAGTAGGTTAGGACACCATAAACCTGAACCGAACCTGCACTTGAACCTGCACTGAATAGAGAGCGGGGGGTTACGACCAAAAGGCGGCGGTTCATAGTCAAAAGGCGGCGCCTTTCGGACGTTCCAACGGCTTTGGAACGTTTTTCCAAGGCTGTGGGAACGCTCCTTTGGTGCCGCCAAGCCATAGTGTTAGCTGCCCTGTTCCGACTCAAGTGCAGGTGCTGGTGCAGGTTCAGGTGCAGATAATGAAACGTAAAGCGGTTTTCAACCGTCTGCCTGCCAGACAGTTAAGAATCAAGTGCAGGAAGTGCAGGATATTCCAGGGCGAATGCATTGGTTAATTCTTTTATGCCGGGAATTGGAAGAGCCCCTGTAAGTGAGGCTCCCTGGAAGTGGGGACGACCCGTAATCGGCGGGGAGAACCGTCGTGATTTTGCAGGGAGGGAACTTCGAAGCTGGTTGAAAGGCACCGTCAATAGCGACGTTCCGCGCCATCAAAAGTGTTCTATTGCGGCAACTAAAGTTAAAACTGCGTCAATGGACGATAAAACTGCGCCAATGGATAATAAAACTGCGCCAACGGATGACAAAACCGGGACAATGTTTAGTAGTTCCTCCTTCTGTGCTCCCGCCGCGCTCCCCTCCCATGTAGTGGAGGGGTTGGGGGTGGGGTCAGTACAACATAAGAGTCCCTTCTTATATGCAACCTCCCCCCAAAAACTGGGGGGAGGCTTTTTTACGCTTTACCGGAGTGGGGGAGGGGAGGCTTTTTTTACTTGATGACGATTTTGCGGCCGTCTTTCAGATAGATTCCTTTTGCGGGACGAGTGACCTTGCGGCCTTGCAGGTCGTAGACCATTGAATTGAGAGAAGGTGAGTGGGCTTTCTGTACGGTCTCGATGCCGTCGCTGGTACCTGGCGCCTTCACGAGTACGGTGAAGATGTTGACGTCCTTGGCTTTCTCGACAGAGGCTATCTTGACGAATACGGCGTCGGTGCCGTTGTAGACGGCGGCTCCGCGCTTCCATACACGGAACGACTTCTCGTTGCTGCCGTCGTAGAACGGCTGCGAGAGGCTCTGCAGTTCGCCTATCTTCGTCCAGCCACTGGCATTGAGGGTGTCGGTGTTGACGAGGATGTCGAGCACGTGGGCGCTGTTGTAGTCCTTGCCTGAGTAGTAGACGCTGACCTCAAACGGTCCGCTGAAGGCACGCGTGCTCTCGAGCGACAGCGACGGCGGGTCGAGCCGGCCGTCAAGGTCCTTCTTGCTCACAATCTGGAACTGCATGGCGTTAGAGGTGATTTCGCCGACTGAGAACTGGTCGTCGAAGATGGTGGCGGGGTTGTAGCCGCTGGCACTGGCAACGTTGTGCGTCGTGGTTGCCTTGGTGTAGTAGAGTCCCTGTCCGAAGGTCCTGACGCGCCAGTCGTCGCTGAGCTGGTAGACCACCATCGAGTCGCGCGGCTGATAGACGTTGACGATGGAGTCCTCGCCGTTCACATCCTTCAAGGTCTGCGACGAAAGCACCACTTCGGTGTAGTAGTTGTATCCGCCATTAAGCACGTTGCCGATGGCGTTGAACGAGGCACCCTCGAACTTGCTGACCACCTCGCTGAAAACCTGGGCGCCGCTGAAGCTCACCTCCTTGACAGCCAGCTCCGACTGCAGGAAGCCCTCGTATTCGCCAACGAAAGCCGTCACCGTGGCGTTGCCGCTGAGCGTGAAGGGCTCGGTGTAGAGCTGCGAGCTGGCCTTGGCGGCGCTGCCCGTCAGGTTGAACCACACCTCGGCCTCCTCAGGCTGGGCGGTGATGGTGACCGTAGCCTGGCCCTCTTCGTAGCTGACGGCAATCTGCGGACTGTCGGCCACGTCCTTGATGTCGACGGGAATCTCAGCCACTTCGCTCATGGGATAGCCGTCGCCTACGACTGCAGCCTTGACGGTAAGGGCCGACGTCACCTCGAAGGGCTCGGTATAGAGTGTGCTCGCCGTCGTCGGCTCAGAGCCGTCGAGCGTATAGAATATCTGTGCTCCGGGCACGCCGCTCTTCATCGTCACCTCCGTGCGCAGCTTCTTGTAGGCAAGTGTTGACGAGGGCTTGGGGGCTGGTGTAATGGCAGCCTTCGAGGTGGTAAGCAGCGCAAGTGCGTTCTCCAGGATGTTGGTGTTATAGGTCTGTGCGTCGGCCAGCGTCTCCTGCGTGTAGGGAATATAGATGTAGCCGTTGTGGCTCAGGTTGTGAGTATGGATGGCCACTACCTCTTCGTTCTCGTAGGCAACGGCCAGTACGGGGTCGTTGGCAAAAGCCCCAGCCAGCTTGACTCCCGTGAACGGCGTCTCGTTCGAGAAGAGCAGGAGGTAGATGAAACCGCCCTCGGGGTTCTCTTCGTCTTCAGCCTCTTCGATGTCGGTGTGGCTGAACAGGCCGTGGTTGGCGTTTTTGACCTTGGCCACCTCAATCTCTGCGCTCATGGACTCGCCATAGCCCCAGATACTGTAGACCGAAGGACACAGCGAGAGCATGGGCACGAAGGGCCGGATGTCCTTGAGCGATGCTATGGCGTCGGTATTACTGACGGTAGAGCTGACGACGACCACGTCGTAGCCGGTTAAGTCGTTGAGCGTAAAGGTCTTGTTGGCTTCAATGGCCGTCACCTTATTACTGTAATTGCTCGTGAACTGGCTGTAGGCCAGGTCGGCGCTCAGGTCGCCATTATAGATGAAGCCCACGTTGCGCTTGGTGCCCGTGTCCTCGCCTACCTCTAAATTATAGATGTGGCAGCCGCTGGTGTTATAGACGATGATGTCGACAGCGTCGGTAGGCTCCACGCCCTCGGGCAGGGTCCAGTTCTCCCACGTGTAGGTCTCGATCGTCGTTGGCTTGAACGACTCGCCAATCTTGTTCTCGGCCGTCACGCTGCCCACGTAGAGCTCTACGCCGCGAGCGTCAACGGGCTTGTGCGACTCGACGGTCATCTTGATCTTCTGTCCCACGAGCACGTTGGGGATGGTGAAGCAGGCCAGGTTCTTGCTGCCGCCGCCCAGCCACAGGTATTGCGGCCCGGCATAATCGCCCAACGCCGTCGACGGATAGTTCACGGCAATGGCCAGCGAGCGGTTCTTGGTGTAGTCGGGGTTGAAGACGAGGCCTTCAGTCTCGGCAATCACTACGCCGTTGGCCTTCAGCGAGCCGCCCTCGGGTTCGGTCAGCCATTGTCCGCCGTCGTCGGCCAGCCAGAAGCAGTTGTCCTTGGTGGCATCGGGGGCCACGGCTCCCTCCTTGTCGTCGGCATTCTTCTCGATGTCGCTCCATCCCTTAGCGGGTCGTGTCTGTGCGGCGTCGGCCTTCAGGTTTTCTACTGTCTGCGGGCTCCAGTTGGTGAAGTCCCAGCGACGGTGGCCCTGTGCGTTGGCTCCCTCGGCGAGCGTCAGCATTGCCAGAAGTGTGCAAGTAAAGATTGTTCTCATTGTGTTTTAAGTTTTTAAGAGTTTAACATGTGTCATTACGATGTGCAAAAGTACTGCAATTACCCGAAACACTACGCACGGAAAAGCGTCAATCAGCATACAGATTTCAGTCATGGCGAAAAAAACATCTCCACGGCACCACTTTTCTGATATTTTTTGCGTACCTTTGTCACGCTAAAACAATAAAACGGAACAAACATGACGAAACAAAAACTAATCCTAACATGCCTGATGGCCACAGCCGCGTGGCTGCCGACAGCCAACGCACAGCAGGTTAACGACAACAACACGCCACTGCACTTGATGAAGCCGGCCTACCGCGTGGGCTACGGCATTCCCACCGCCAGCAGCGTCAAGCAGACCATCGACCGCGTGCTACGCTATATCGACGCCGAAACGCCCGCCACGCTCGTCGACAAACAGACGGGACGGGAGGTGACAAGGCTGGCCGACATCAATGCCGACACACAGCTGAAGCAGGGAGGATTCCGGCTGACGAGCTATGAGTGGGGCGTTACCTACTCGGGCGTGCTCGCTGCCTACGAGGCTACGGGCGACGCCGCCTACCGCGACTACGTCGCCAAGCGCCACAAGCTGCTGGCCGACATTGCCCCCGCCTTCAGGAAAATCTTTGCCACCAACAAGCGTATCGACGGGAATGTGCGCCGCGTCATCGACCCTCATGCCCTCGACGATGCCGGAGCCGTCTGCTGCTCGATGATCAAGGCAGAGCTGAGGGAAGTGAAGAGTGGAGAAGTGAAAAGTGGAGAAGTGAAAAGTGAAAAGTCGGCTGACGCCACTCTGAGGCCGCTCATCGACAACTACATCGACTACATCGTCAACAAGGAGTACCGGCTCAGCGACGGCACCTTCGCCCGCCTTCGCCCGCAGAAGAACACGGTGTGGCTCGACGATATGTTCATGGCCATTCCCGCCGTCGCCTATATGGGACGGCTGACGGGAGAAGCTAAATACTACGACGAGGCAGCACGCCAGGTCACGCAGTTTGCCAGCCGTATGTGGGTGCCCGAGAAGCAGCTGTTCCGTCACGGCTGGGTGGAGGCCATGGACCCGCACCCCGCCTTCTTCTGGGGGCGTGCCAACGGCTGGGCAATTCTCACGCTGTCAGAGGTGCTCGACGTGCTGCCCGCCAGCCATCCTCAGCGACCGGCCATCCTCGACCTGCTCCGCAAGCACGCCGCCGGGCTCGCCGCGCTCCAGCATCACGACGGATTCTGGCACCAGCTGCTCGACCGCAGCGACACTTATCTTGAGACATCGGCCACGGCCATCTATACCTACTGTCTGGCCCACGCCGTCAATAAGGGCTGGATCGATGCCAAGGCCTTCGGGCCTGTTGCCCTCCTGGGCTGGCAGGCCGTCAACTCCCAAGTCAACGAGCGCGGTCAGGTTGAGAACGTCTGCGTAGGCACGGGCATGGGCTTCGACGCCGCCTTCTACGCCTATCGCCCCGTCCACGTGATGGCTGCCCACGGCTACGGTCCCGTCATCTGGGCCGGTGCCGAGATGATAAAGCTCCTGAAACAGCAGCACCCCAAGCTGAACGACTCCGCCGTGCAGTTCTACGACGAAGAGGTGCCTACCAACCAGCCCATCTTCAATTACGACGGGAAAATCAGATTCTAAAACCTAACACCAACACCTATATGAAACGAACTATAGCTATTTGCCTCGCAGTACTCGCTGCTGCACCCCTGCTGGCCCAGATAGGGCGCCGCTTCCCTTCGGAGCGCAAAGTCATTAACGACCCTAAGACCGGCGTCGAACTCGTGTTCCTCACCACGAAGAGCGGCACGGGCGACTCCAAGATTTACCAGACCCACAACCAGTGGACCTCCGACGGCCGCTGGGTCATCTTCCGCTCCAACCGCGTGGCGGGCGAGGCCATGGCCGTCAACGAGGAGACGGGCGACATCGTACAGGTTACCGAGGGCGGCTTCACCGGCATGCTCTGCGTGGCCCGCAAGTCGATGAACCTCTATATCATGCGCGCCAAGAGAGATAAGGATAATAAGCGCACGGGCATGGAGGTCGTCGAAATCAACCTCGAAAAGCTCTTTGCCGACAGCGAGGCGGGCAGGCTGAAGAAGAAACAGGCCTACGAGCGACTCTGCGGCACCATTCCTGCCAGTATGTGCAACGAGGGCGACATGGCGCTCGACGGCAGCGAGACCTTCGTCTACTTCCGGCTCTCACCCGAGTATGCCCGCCAAATGCCCATAGCCGAGCCCATAGCCCCCAACTTCGGCCCGCGGCACATGGGTGCAGGCCCCGGTGGCATCGGCAAGATGGACCTCGCTACCGGCAAGGCCGAACCCGTCGTAGCCGTCCACTTCAAGGTGGGCCACATTCAGGGCAATCCCTGGCATCCCGGCGAGGTCGTCTTCTGCTGGGAGACGGGCGGCAAGGCGCCCCAGCGCACGTGGATGTGCAATGCCGACGGCACAGGGCTGCGCCCCGTCTACCGCGAGACCGAGCACGACTGGGTTACCCATGAGGCCGTCATCAGCGCCGACGAGCTCGTCATTGCCATCATTGGTCACCGCCCCATCAACAAGGGTGAGCAGAAGACCATCGAGGGCCTCGAGTCGTTTGCCACCTCCGACGACTGGGGACCGTCGGGCACCAAGGAGTATGCCACCGGCATTGCCGTCGTCAACATGCGTACCCGCGAACTCACCCTCGAGGGACAAGTGCCCGGCGACAACTTCTGGCACGTAGCAGGCTCGCAGGACGGCCACTGGGTGGCTGGCGACGACTTCGCACGCGAGCTCTGGCTCATCGACCGCCACACTGGTGAGCGCATTCTCCTCTCTGCTGGACATAAGACCACGGCCCGCGACCACGTTCACCCCACCTTCAAGCCCGACGGCACCGAGATTGAAATCCAGTCGGCCATGCTCTCCGACGACGGCCGCTCAATGAATATCTGCATCGTCCGGCTGCCCCAGTACCTTATAGACCGATATAAGCACTAAAACTTGTGATAATGATGAATAAGGTAATAGCAATCCTCCTCTCTGCTGTACTTATGGCAGGTTGTACTGGAGAAAGGAAAGAAGCCTCCATCGGGCAGGAACCGCCTCATCTGGAGAAGCGTGGCGGCGTGACGCAGCTCATCGTGCAGGGACAGCCTTGGCTGGTCTTGGGTTGTGAGTTGGGTAACTCTACTTCGTCGAGCCGGGCCTATCTGGCCCCTTACTGGCAGAAACTGAAGGACGCGGGCGTGAACACCGTTCTGGCGGTGGTGTCGTGGGAACAGACGGAACCCGCCGAAGGCCAGTTCGACTTCACCGTCGTCGACAATCTGCTGGAAGATGCCCGCCGCAACAACATGAAGCTCGCTCTGCTCTGGTTCGGCTCATGGAAGAACGGCATTACCAGCTATACCCCGACCTGGGTGAAGCGCGACACCAACCGGTTCCCCCTGGCACAGACACCCGACGGGAAGCCGCTGCCCATACTGACAACCTTGGGCGACGAGACCTGCAAGGCTGATGCAAAGGCCTTCGCTGCCATGATGGCTCACTTGAAAAAGGTAGACGCCCAGCAGCAGACCGTCGTCATGATACAAATGGAGAACGAAGTCGGACTCCACGGTCATCCCCGCGACTACTGTCCACTGGCCGAGGCGGCCTACAAGGGCCAGGTACCCAAGGCGCTGACCGACTGGCTCTCAGCCCATCGTGACAGTCTGCTGCCCGAGACGCGCAAAGCCTGGGAAGCCGGCGGTTGCAAGACTGAGGGTACATGGCAGGAGGTGTTCAGTCCCGCCGACCGCGCTGCTGAGATATTCATGGCCTGGCACTATGCCTCCTACATGGACCACATCACCGAGGCCGGCAAACAGGAGTATGAACTGCCCACATTCGTCAATGCCTGGATAGTACAGCCTGAGGATACGCGCCCAGGCAACTACCCCTCGGGCGGTCCGCAGACACAGAACCACGATATCTGGCGCGCTGCTGCCCCGCATATCGACATCCTCTCGCCCGACATCTATCTGAACGACTTCCCCCAGCAGCTGGCTCTTTACGCCCGCAGCGGCAATCCGGTGTTCATTCCTGAATCGCGCTCCGGGCAGAACGGTGCTGCCAATGCCGCTTATGCCATCGGTGCCGAGGGAGCCATCGGCTATTCACCCTTTGGCTTCGAACGCAACTGCGACGACGACGTGAATGCCACCTTCAGCAGCTTCTATCAGAAGGCAGGCCGCATAGCTCCGCTGATACTGTCGGCACAGGCTGACGGTCGCATCGGAGCAGCCTGGCTGAAGGGGTCAGAACCTACGCGCGTGAAGGACACCATCCTGTTGGCCGATGTCCGCATCGTCTGTGAACTCATTTCCAGCGGTATGCGCAACGGAGGGGCACCTCAGCTCACCGGCGGCACCTACGCCCCCGATGCCATCGGCTATGTCATCGCCATTCGTCAGGACGACGAGAGTTACCTCTTCCTGGGCTCCAATGTGCGCATCACCTTCCTTCCTGCCGACGGCAAGGGCATTGTCGGACTGGCTAAGGTGACCGAGGGCGACTATGACGAGCAGGGCCAGTGGGTGGAGGGACGCTGGCTGAACGGTGACGAGATTCAGCTGCGTTACGACCTGCTCTATGCCGTCGACGAGGGCTTCTCAGGGCAGGGTCTGAACTTCGGCCGCCCGGAGCCGTCATTCCAGAGAGTCGAACTGTTTAGGTATTGATGCTCATGCGTAAGTCCATCGTTCTGCTATCGGTGCTGCTGTCGGCTGCGAATGCAGTCGCCCAGCCCGAAATACAAGTAACGGAACCCGGCTTCAAGGTGTTCCAGTTTCCCCGTACCCAGATTCCCCGCATCGACGGCGACTTTACCGATTGGGACATCGTGCCCGACGCGTATAGCGTTACCATCGACGAGATGTGGGACGACACCGGCAAGCACAAAGCCGTCGACCGATCGACGCTCGACGTCAAGGTGAAGGTGGGCTGGGTCAACGGACTCAACCGGCTCTACTTCCTCTACGAGGCTTACGACGACTTCTGGGATTTCAACCAGCTCAGTCTGCATAACGACACTTACGAGATTGTCGTCGACGGCGACCTGTCCGGCGGACCTCACACCGACGAGTTCCGGCTGAATCCGAAGGTCAAGAGCCGTATCGACGCCTTCTTCGAGTTTCAGAATCAGCATGCCCAGAACTACCACATCATGACGCCACCAACGGAGGGCAAGTCGTGGACCATGGTGTGGGGACCGCAGCAGTGGCTCAAATACCTGCCCTACGCCAACTATGCCTACGACTACAACTTCGCCCACGGCGAGAAGGGCCGGTTGCGCATGGAGTTCTATATCACCCCCTTCGACTATGCCAGTCCCGAAGGTCCCGCTAAGTCAGTGGAAAGTCCGCTCTATGAAAACAAGAAGATTGGCCTCTCCTGGGCCGTCATCGACTACGATGGACAGGAGCAGAACAACGGCTTCTGGAATCTGTCGAAGCATCACAAGATGTATGGCAACGCCTCCATGCAGCGCCTGTTCACCCTCATGCCCTTGGAGCCACAGTTCCGTAAAGCCGTCGAGTGCGACTGGACCTTCAACGTCATGCCCGGCACGCGTACTGTCAGCTTCCGCGACCAGAGCTACGGCCCCATTACCTCCTGGCACTGGGATTTCGGCGACGGCTCTACCTCAACCGAGCAGAACCCCATACACACCTACAGCCGCGACTTCGCCCACTACGTAGTCACCCTTACCGTCGATGGCCCCAAGGGCTCGGCACGCTGCTGCAAGGTCTGGGAGGTCTGTGTGCGCGATATGAAGAACCCCTCAAACACCCCTTATGATTAAGAGACTGTTCCTCTTAGCCTGCTGTCTGATAGGCGCCCTGATGCTGACTGCACAGGAGATAAGCCTGACCAGCCACATCAGCTCGGCCGACGGACTGTCGAACGACTTTGTCGTCAGCATAGCCGTCGACGGAAAGGGCCATGTGTGGGTCGCCACAGAGGCAGGCGTGAACAGAATCGCTGGGAAAACCTGCCAGCCGCTCACGTCAGAACAGCTCGCCGGACTCATCACAGCCCTCTATTGGCACAAGCCGTCAGGCAGCATGCTCATCGGCACGGAGCGAGGACTGACCATCTACAACGTGACGACCGGCAACATGCGCGAGCTGAGCACCGCCGACGGACTGGTCATGTCGAGCATCAATGATATCGCAGACGCCTCCGACGGCGGCGTGTGGCTCGTCTATGGTAACGGACAGATACAGCATTTCGACTGCAACACGCTCTTGGCAAAAGACCTTCAGCTGCGGCAGCCTCATGGCAACCGCTGCGTCATGGACGACGGTCACGGACACCTCTACATAGGCCACAGTCAGCATGGCATGACAATCGTGAACATGGCCAATGGCGAGAGCCAGAATTACCAGTCGCAGACGGGCAACCCGTCAAGTCTGCCAGGCAACAACGTGCGCTGCATCTATCAGACACGCGACGGAAACGTCTGGGTGGGAACTGATACGGGGCTGGCGTTCTTTAACCCAGCAACGGGCACATTTACGAAGATTCACGATGCTGCCGACCGTTACGACGACAATGTCTACGACATTTGCCAGATGGCTGACGGACGGCTTTGGGTGGCTACCGACATAGGGGGCATCAGAATCGTTGAACACGGCAGCTACAGCGACACGCCAGTCCGCCTGTCGTCGCTCAACACGCGTAGTATCGTCGAGGATGAGTATGGCAACATCTGGGTGGGCAACCACAGCACGGGCGTCGACTTTATCAGCTTCAGCAAGCAGGACTTCAATCTCTTAGACTATAAAGACCTGCGCGACAGGCGGCCTTCGGTCTGTTCCATCGCCGCTGACCCGGAGCAGGGATTCTGGATGGCCGGCGAGGACGAGCTGGTGTGGTGGCACGATGGCGGCATCAAGGGCCGGTGGAGCAGCCTGAACACCATCCGGCGCAGGTATGCCTTCCCACGATGCCTGATGGCCGACCGTCATGGGGGCGTGTGGATAGGAGTAGACGACCAGGGCGCTTACCGCTTCGACAGGCAGAGCCAGCAGTTCTCGCTCGTACCGCTCAGTCCCGAGGGTTCCGACATCCACTCCTTTGCCGAGGACGCCGACGGGCACATCTGGATAGGCGGGGAGTTTGGCGTCTACCTGTATGAGAACGGGAAGGCCACGCTGCACGACTTCGTCAGCAAGACCATTCATGCACCGGCCACCAGCATCATCGAGACGGCTCCGCACCAGCTGTTTATTGCCACTCTGGGCGACGGCATCTACGCTTTCGACCTGAACAACCGCACTTTCCGCCATCTGAGCATCAGCGAAGGATTGCCGTCGAGCAAAATCAACCATGCTATCCGAACGCCGTCGGGTGGCGTCTGGCTCGCCACTGACAAAGGCCTGGCGTATGTAGATGATGCCAAAAGCCTGACGGGCGTCAGCCTCTATGGCGAGAGTCAGGGACTGAACGATGGTCACATACTGGCTTTGCAACAGGATACTGACGGGAACATCTGGATGAGCACTTATTCGGGCATCTCCTGCTTCGTGAAGAGCACAGAGCGGTTCCACAACTACAACCATTACGACACGCGGCTTTCAGGCGGCTTTGCCAATGGGGCCGTCACGATGGACGCTGACGGTACTATCTATTTCGGCTCGGCAGGGGGCGTCTGCTACTTCAACCCGCAGCGGATGGGCAACGGCGAACAACTGTCGGAGATACAGATTATCAGCTGCGAAGCTTACAACCCCGTGGGCTCAAACACCGAGATACAGTTCCTGACGGCCGACGCGGAGGGGCGCGTCAGCACAACCTACCGCCAGAACACTATCCGCCTGACCTTCGCCATGCGTAACTATGCCCAGACCCCGGCCGTCGACTACACCTACAAGATGGAGGGCATGGACGGCAAATGGTATGACATTGGCAACGACCACGACGTGGTGTTCCGGGGCTTGCGACCGGGCCAGTATACGTTCATCCTGAGAGCCAAGCTGAGAAGTCAGGACTGGGAGCAGGCAAAGGAGACGCGCCTTGCCATTCTCATCACACCGCCCTGGTGGCGCACGTGGTGGGCCTACGTGGCCTACGTCCTGCTGGCCTTGGCAGCAGTCACGCTGCTGGTGCGGTCGTACAAGCGGAAGCTGACGCTCCGCAATGCCCTCGAACTGGAGCGTCGCGAGAGTCAGCAGAAACAGGAGATGAACGAGGAACGCCTGCGGTTCTTCACAAATATCACCCACGAACTGCGCACACCGCTGACACTCATCGTCGGACCCATCGACGACCTGCTTGAGGACCGCGAGCTGCCCCAGCACACCCGCCGCCAGATGACCATGATCCAGAAGAGTGCCGAACGGCTGAGAAGTCTGATCAACGACATCCTGGAGTTCCGCAAGACGGAGACGCAGAACCGGCGGCTCACTGTGGCACGTGGCGACATCGGGCAGTTCGTGCGCGAGATATGCCTCAACTACAAAGCCCTGAACCGCAATCCCAAGGTGCAGATAGACTGCCATATCGACGACAACCTGCCAGCCGTATGGTTCGACTCCGAGATCATCACCACGGTCATGAACAATCTGCTGTCGAATGCCGTCAAATACACTGACGAGGGCAGCGTTACCACCACCGTGACAACGGACAACGGGCAGCTGAAGATTGCCGTTGCCGACACGGGCTATGGCATAGCCCCCGAAGCGCTGCCCCATGTGTTCGAACGATACTATCAGGCAAAGGGCAGCCATCAGGCTTCGGGAACAGGCATCGGACTGGCCCTGGTGAAGTCGCTGGCTGAACTCCATGAAGGGAGCATTAGCGCAGAAAGCCAGCAGGGCAGGGGCAGTCGCTTCACGCTGACGTTAGACGTCAGCAACACTTATCCGAACGCCCTGCACAAAGAGGACAGCGTGAGGAGCGGAGAAGTGAAAAGCGGAGAAGTGAAGAGTGGAGAAGTGAAAAGCGGAGAAGTGAAGAGTGAAGAGACCCGTCCCCAGCTGCTTGTTGTAGAGGACAACGCCGACATCCGCCAGTATATCACCGACACTTTTTCAGACGACTTCGACATTCTTCAGGCTGAAAACGGAGCAGAGGGCGTCAGCCTGGCTCAAGACCACATGCCCGACATCATTGTGAGCGATATCATGATGCCCCAGATGAACGGCATAGAGCTTACACGCCAGCTCAAGGGCGATATCCGCACCAGTCACATTCCCATCATCCTGCTGACCGCCAAGACAACCGACGACGACAAGCAGGAGGGCTACGACAGCGGAGCCGACTCCTATCTGACCAAACCCTTCACCGCCAAGCTGCTGGCCAGTCGCATCAGGAATCTGCTCACCGCCCGCCGCCGACTGACGGAGATGATTGTCAGCGGTGACATACAGCACCCTTCACCCGACACCCATCAGCTGACCCGCCTGGACCGGGAGTTTATCAACCGTCTGAACCAACTGATAGAGGACCATATCATGCAGGAAAACATTGACATGGCCTTTGTTACAGACAAGATGGCCATGAGCCACAGCACCTTCTACCGCAAGGTGAAAGCACTCACGGGCATGACGGCTACGGAATACATACGTAAGCGGCGGCTCCACCACTGCTACCAGCTCTTGCAGAGCGGCGACTACAACGTGAACCAAGCCGCCATGATGACGGGCTTCAACCAGATGGCTCATTTCCGTGAGACGTTCAAGAAGGAGTTTGGCATCCTGCCGTCGGAAGTGAAGAAGGAGTTGAGGAGTTGAGGAGTGAAGGATGAAAAGGATTTATATCATATTGGCACTGATGGGCCATCTGGCGCTCAGTCACGCTGTGAATCTCTTCATGGCGAGGGATTTCGGTGCCGTCGGCGACGGGCGGCATATCGACTCGCCAGCCATCAATGCCGCCATCGAGCAGGCCAGCCGCGACGGTGGAGGCACGGTGGTGCTGACTGAAGGCACCTATCTCTGCTACTCCATCCGCCTGAAGAGCAATATCACCCTGCGGTTGGAGAAGGGGGCCGTCATCAAGGCTGCACCAGTGACCGATACTGAGGGCTACGACGAGGCCGAACCTAACGACTCGCGCTATCAGGACTTCGGTCACAGCCACTGGCACAACTCGCTGATCTGGGGCGACAGCCTGCACCATGTCACCATCGAGGGCGAGGGGCTGATAGACGGTACGGACGTGCTCTCGCGGGGCGGACCGAGGCGCGGCTACACTGGTCCGACGGTGGCGAATAAAGCCCTGGCCCTGCGCGAATGCCGTCACGTCAATATCCGCGGGGTGAGCTTCCTGCGTTGCGGGCACTTTGCACTGCTGCTCACCGGCGTTGACGACCTCACGATAGAAGATGTTGACTGCGACACCAACCGCGACGGCTTCGACATAGACTGCTGCGAGCGCGTCGTTGTCAGAAACTGCCGCGTGAACACGCTCAACGACGATGCCATCGTGCTGAAGTGCTCGTATGCCCTGGGACGTCCGAAGCCTACTCAGCATGTGCTGATAGAAGATTGTGAAGTCAGCGGATACGATGTTGGTACGATGTTCGACGGCACGCGCACCAAGAACGTAGAAAAAGCCCCCGATGGCGACGGGCCGACAGGGCGCATCAAGCTGGGCACAGAGTCGAGCGGCGGGTTCCGCCATATCACCATCAGGCGCTGCACGTTCACCCATTGTCGCGGACTGGCCCTTGAGACCGTCGACGGGGCAGAGATGAAAGACATCCGCGTCAGCGACCTGAAGATGACCGATATCTGCAACTCGCCCATCTATATCCGTCTGGGCAACCGCATGCGTGCTCCCGAAGGGTTTCATCCCCCAAAGGTCAGCGACGTCCGCATCAGCAATGTCCATGTCGCCGATGCCGACAGCCGTTATGCCTGTCTGATAGCTGGCGTAGAGGGCCACCCCGTCAGCAATGTGCGCATACGGAATATCTATGTCCAGTTTCGTGGCGGTCTCACCTTGGAAGATGTCGAGGAGCAGCGGGGCAGCAATCCGTTCTTCAGACCCGAGGCCCGCAAGCCGGGACAGCTCGGCGAGGCCAATTATCCTGAGCCTTCGGCTCACGGCATACAACCGGCCTGGGGCTTCTCCATCAGTCATGCCCGTAACATCCGTCTGAAGAACGTCAGACTGGAAACCATTCAGCCCGACGAGCGGCCGATGCTCCATCTTGAAAACACCAGCAACGTCCGCATCTCGCTTTCAGAATAATCGCTTTTTCAGCCAGAGCATCTGGCTGTAGTTCGTCGCCTCAGTCGTCCAGTGCTCGTTGATGGGCGTAATCAGACTCTCCTTGGGGGCAGTGATGAGGTTCCATACGATGTAGCTCGTCGTGGGCGGGCAGACGTTGTCGTTGTAGCCCCAGGTCAGGAAGACGGGACAAGTGATGCGGCGGGCGAAGTTCACCACGTCGTAATAGGCCAGCGTGGCCACCTTCTCGGGGGTGAGCATGTTGTTCAGCCGGTTCAGGTGGGGGTAGCCTCCGGCGCGGTTGTCTAAGTAGCCCGCCATGTCGGCGAGGGCGGGGTGGTTGGCCACGCAGGCCGTCACCCGTGGGTCGAGTCCCGCCGTGATGAGCGAGAGTGCGCCGCCCTGACTGCCTCCCTGCACGAACACGTTCCGTCCGTCCCATTCGGGCAGCGACGTCAGGTAGTCGAGGGCGCGTACGCAGGCCACGTACACATGCTTCATGTAGTAGTTGTCGCGGTCGTCGAGCCCGTTCTCCAGGTAACCGTTCTCACGGTCGAAGGCCGTCGAGATCTCCTTGAACTGCTCGTCGGTCATCTCCGGGTTCAGACCGTGAATTTCCATCTCCAGACGGATGAAGCCGTTCTTGGCGTAGTAAGTGTTGCGCATCGGCTCCTTGATGGTCTTGATGCCGGCACCTGGCGGGCAGAGTACGACGGGGTATTTGCCGCTTGCGCCTCCCTTCGGCTTTGTCAGGTAGCCATACACGGCGTGGCGGCTGTCGGTCTTCAGCTTCAGCAGGTAGCAGTCGAACTCGTCGGTGGTGTACTTGTCCACCTTCTCGCATTTCACGAGGAGCTTGTCGTTCTTCACCTCCTTGCGGGCCGTCTCAAGGTTCTTGTTCCAGAACGCCTCGAAGTCGGCGGGGTTCTTCGTATAGGGCTTCAGCTGTTCGGGCGAGAACCCCACCTTCACGTGGTGCTCGTACTTCTTGTCGCCGTTGACGGCCGTCAGCCGCAGGTCCAGGAATCCCGGCTGCTTCATCGTCCCCATGTTGATGGTGGCGCGGCCGTTCCTCAGCTGCACCTTGCCTTTCGACGTGGCCGGCATCATGTCGGGTCCAATCTCGTAGCCGACCTCCACGTCCTGGGGTATGCCGTAGACGTAGAGACTTACTTCCACCTTAGCCTGCTCGCCCGTCTTGTAGAGCCAGTCGGCATGGTCGGGGACGGTCAGCCACAGATAGTCCGAACGGTAGGGATAGTTCTCGGCCCGGCTCAGCAGCGAGCAGCAGGCCACGATGGTCAGTAACAGTAGTTTTCGCATAATGGTAGTAGTAGTTTGTCAGTAAAAGAGCCCCCATCGTGGGGATGGAGGCTCTCTCTTGATATAAGAGTTCGTAAGTGTAGTGGCTTACTTGATGATCATACCGTTGAGGCCGTACTTGCCGTTGATGATGAGGCGGCCGTCCTTCAGAACCTTCGTGGGCTTCACGACGGTGCTGGTGTTGACCTCCTGGATAGCATCAACAAACGGATCGGTAGCACCGGCGGCGATGCGCTCAATCTTCAGGTTGTCGAACCAGATGCGGCGGTCGTTGTTCACGTAGTTAGACTGGAGCACAAACTTAACGGGAACGCTCTTGTCGAATCCCTGCTTAGCAGTCGTCTTCACGCCCTTAGCTGATGTCGTCGTAGCATAGATAGAACCTTCACCAAAGTCGAGGATGACCTCGAACGAGTTCTTGGCCAGAACAGTACCCTCAGCGCCCTCGGCACCCTCGGGAGGTCTGTTAGCATAGCTACCGCCAGATCCATACTGCAGGCTGCCCAGCTCGATAGACAGGTTGCTTGTGGCATCGATCTTGTTGTCGTAATAGTTGGCATAGTAACCGGCTATAACTGAGTCGGCCTCGTTCTTCAGATAGAAACCAACGAAGCGGCCAGAAAGTCCCTGCAGGAAGAAGTCGCAGTTCAGCTTGAGAATGTTCGTGCCAACAGTAGCACCGTCAACGGTCGGGTCGAAGGTGACGGTACCTGTACCGTTACCGACGCGGACATAACCCTTGTACTTCTGCTCACCATTATCCCAGATACCCTGCTGATAAGCATAAGCATCGGTTGCGTCAGTAGCAATGTTCGAGAACTCCATCGTACCAACAGCAC
>JAEEGG010004095.1_pt1 | contig 35622 bp, 33 predicted proteins | sample 9134161 | NCBI WGS metagenome assembly JAEEGG01 (sample SAMN16246543, study PRJNA631951) | gut metagenome | biome: gut microbiome; feature: rumen; material: CR-attached | host: Bos | place: Iran: Karaj | collected 2018-10
CTGCCGAGAAGGCCGCCCAGCTCAGCGAGCAGCAGATCAACCAGATTGCCAACGGCCGTCTGAACAAGTACTTCCAGGAGAACACCCTCATGGAGCAGGAGTACATCATGGAAGCCAAGGTGAAGGTCAAAGACTTCATCGCCAAGGCCGACAAGGATCTGAAGTGCACCGGCTTCAAGCGCCTCGAACTCGGCGCTTAAGGCCACCGTACAATACAAAAAAAGAAGGCTCGCCGTTGGCAAGCCTTCTTTTTTTCGTCAGGTTAGCGGATAATGATGTAGGCACCGTTGCTTCCCTGATAATACTCTTCGTGTCCTGGAGCTTTTTGAGGTTCTGATATCGGTATGGATTCAACACCACCCAAGGTGATGGTCGGCACGAAACCTTGTTCCAACTCAATGACGCCGAGGTCAATGTCCTTGTCAATGGTCATCTTTCTACCACCATATTCTAGGTAGCCATAATGGGTAACCCAGATATAGTAATTGCCTTTGGGGACCTTTATCGCGAAACTACTATGGAGACCATTGTCCAGCTCAGTATTAATATCAACAGATGTTGCATAATCAACCATGTGGATACGGCAGAAGGGAATCTCCTCACCGGTTTTCTTGTCGCAGATGATGCCTCTCACCGTCACACTGTCGGCCATCAAAGACACTTCATGTTGTGTTGACGACCTGTTAGTGGGGTGGTTTGGAGTTGTGTCGGGCAGCTGTGCCTGTGCCGTGGTAGCCAGTCCTAATGCGAGGCCGGCGACGGTGGCCACCTTGCCCAGCCGCAGGCGGTCAGCTAGGGCGTTCTCCAAGTACCGCACCTCGGCTTCGCAGCGCGGACAGGTGCCGCGGCACTCGCCCTTGTAGGTGCACTCCTCTATCTCCAAAGGAATCTCATTCTCCTCGGCGATGCGCTTGCGGACCTCCTTCAGTTGCTTACAGATGTTCTTCCCGTGGGTCATAACAACATATTTTATCGCACGATGACTTTCACACCATCCTTCTCCAATCTTTGGGACGGAGGATTGCCTGGCATTATGTCCTCCTCTATGCCACCTGTTTCAGGCAATGGCAATGCTTGTCTGGCAGGTGTGCCGGGGAGTTTTATCGGCTCTACTTCGCCTAAAACGGCACCATCATCTAATATCCGGCTCGGTTCTTCTATGATGATTCCTTGAATTACTGCTGATGTATCGGCACCCAATGATACGTCATAAACAGTAAATCCTGTGGGCTTTACTTGTATGCCTTCACGCACAAATTTGTGATAGCCGAAGTATGACACTTCTATTGTGTATTCACCAGACGGTATAGGTTTGATGGTATATAGCCCATCCATGTCGGTTGAATTGCCGGTTACCATTTTACCATCTTTTTTTAGGACAACGTTAGCAAATGGCAAGGGCTCGTGTGTCTTAATGTCTGTGACAATTCCTTTCAGTACGCCCGTGCTGACAACCTGATGAGTGCTATCGATGGGTTCGCCAATATAGATTTCGGGCATTTCGTTCTGTGCCTGCGCCGTGGTGGAGGCGAGGCCCAAGGCGAGGCCGGCGACGGTGGCCACCTTGCCCAATCGCAGGCGGTCGGCGAGGGCGTTCTCCAGGTAGCGCACTTCGGCCTCGCAGCGCGGACAGGTGCCGCGACATTCGCCCTTGTAGGTGCACTCCTCTATCTCCAGAGGGATATCATTTTCCTCCGCAATGCGCTTGCGGACCACTTTTAATGCTTCACACAAAGTCTTCCCTCGACTTGGCAATGCCAAACGAGTTTTCCTCTGTTCACACCCCTCTGAAGGGTCCAGTCGCTTGCCTATATGTTTCTCATGATCCATTTATGAAAAGATAACGCAAACAAGGCTATTATATTGTGCAGATACATCCAGTCAAGATTTTTACTTTATGAAACAATAATTCAGGCATAATATCGTTGTAAGATTTATGTCGAACAAGTATGCAGACCGCAGTCATGTGGTAAGGATTATCTTCATCGTCGTAGGCATCCTGTTTATAGGACGTCTAGGGATGTTGCAACTTTTTGGCAAAGACAGGGACGGCAAATTCCATTTTGGATACAATCCCGAGCTGAGAGAAAAAGCCGACAGGCAATCCTTGCTGAACATCACGCAGTATCCAGCCCGAGGCTTCATCTACGACCGCAACGGCAAGCTACTTGTACACAATGAAGCTGTCTACGACCTGATGGTCATCCCCCGCATGGTGAAAGACCTGGACACAGCTTTCTTCTGCCAATGTCTAGGCATTACCCAGGAAGATTTCAACGAGCGAATGCTCAAGGCCCGAAAATACTCTCCTTATACAGGATCCATCTTCATGAAGCAGATTTCGAAAGAGGAGTATGCCAAATTCGAAAATAAGATGTACCGCTTCAAGGGCTTCTACATCTCGCAGCGCACGCTGAGGATTTACGACCGTCCCATCGCCGCACAAGTGCTTGGATATGTGGGCGAAGTGAACGACAACGACCTAAAGCGAGACTCCTACTATCAAATGGGGGACTATATCGGGAAGAGCGGCCTCGAGAAAAGTTACGAGGAAGTGTTGCGCGGCATCAAGGGGAAAAAGATTATCCACAGGGATGTCCATAGTCGAGAGATTGGCCCCTATCGCAACGGCACACTCGACACCTTACCCATCGAAGGAGGGAACCTCTATACCACACTTGACGCCGACCTGCAGGCCTATGCAGAAGACCTGATGGCTAACAAACGTGGCTGTGTGGTGGCCATCGAGCCATCGACAGGCGAGGTGCTGGCCATGGTGTCGGCACCCACTTACGACCCCAACCTGTTAGTGGGCCGTGTCCGCGGGAAAAACTACCAGATGCTCGACAGCAACATCTCCACGCCCATGCTCAATCGAGCCCTCCAGGGACAGTATCCACCGGGATCTATCTTCAAGGTGGCACAGGCGGTGATAGCCCTCCAGCTGGGCGTCATCACCCCTAATACAGGATTTGTATGCGACAAGCATCCCGGTTGCCATAACCATCCTTCAGCGCGTTCGGTGCGCGAAGCCATAAAAATGAGTTGCAATCCCTATTTCTACCAAGTATACAAGCGTGTAATCCAGCAAGGGAAATATAAGAATATCTATAAAGATGCACAGTATGGGCTCACTGTGTGGCACGACTATATGATGCGCTTTGGCTTCGGGCAGAAGCTCGATATCGACCTACCAAAGGCGGGCATGTCCACTGGCAACATTCCCGATACAGCCTACTATAACAACCCCAAATGGTATGGAGAGGGGCGATGGGCTTTCTCCACCATCTACTCGAACTCCATCGGCCAAGGAGAGGTGACGGTTGTGCCCATCCAGATGGCCAACCTCGCAGCCATCGTAGCCAACCGTGGCTGGTATATCACGCCACACGTCGTACGATTCTACGGACCCGACTCCATACAGGATGAAAAATACACGATACATCATGAGACTGGTATCGACAAGAAATACTTCGATATCGCTGCCGACGGAATGTACGACGTAGTGCACGTGGCAGGTGGTACTGCACGTAGGGCTCGTGTCGACGGACTCGATATCTGTGGCAAGACCGGCACCGCTCAGAACGGCACACCGCTGAGCAAAAGGGACGACCACTCGGTGTTCATCGCCTTCGCCCCTAAGAACGATCCGAAGATTGCCATCGCGGTGTATGTGGAGAACGCCAAGGGTGGTGGTGGCTTCTGGGCCGCCCCCATTGCCAGTCTCGTCATCGAGAAATACCTCACAGGCGAGGTGAAACGCACTGATGTTGAGAAAATGTACCGGGAAACCAATCCCTGCCAACCGCCTGTACAAGTCAAGAAACAAAAGAAATGATGTACCAAGAGAAACTGAAATACGACTGGATTACCATCGGACTCTATCTCGCCATCATGCTTTTCGGATGGATAAATATCTATGCAGCAACGTACAGCGAGGAGCACACACAAGTATTTGACTTCTCAGTGCAGCATGGAAAGCAGATTATCTGGATTGCCATAGCCCTGTTCCTAGCAGCCGTCATCATACTCACCGAGCCACGTGCCTTTTCCAATACCGCCTATGCCATTTACGGTGGCATCATGGGATTGTTGGTCATCACCCTGTTTATCGCCACGGTGACCAAAGGCGGCAAATCATGGATTGATTTCGGTGCCTTCAAGTTCCAACCATCGGAGTTTGCCAAATTTGCCACAGCATTGGCTGTGGCAAAATATATGTCGGCTATAGACATCGACATTAAAAACCTGCGTACAAAAGCCATAATAACCCTTCTAGTGGCTATTCCAGCAGCACTCATCTTCCTACAACATGACACTGGTTCTGCATTAGTATTCTTGGGTTTCATCTTCCCCCTCTACCGCGAAGGTCTCTCGGGCAAGGTACTCATCATCGGAATTACCGCCATAGCCCTTTTTGTTCTGGCCCTTCTAGTCAACAAGTTCATCATCCTCGCCTCCATCGTCGTCCTCGCTGTACTATATCTCTTTGTCTGGCTCAACAAACGCACCTCGCGTGACTATTGGCACACCATTGCCGTGGCATTGTGCTGTGCCTTGTTCGTCTTATCGGTCGATTTTGTCTTCAACCAAGTGCTTGAAACTCATCAGCGAGAGCGTATCGATGTACTTTTCGGCAAAAACAATGATACCAAAGGAACAGGTTATAATGTCGACCAATCGAAGACTGCCATCGGCTCTGGTGGTCTTTTCGGGAAGGGTTTCCTCAACGGTCCTCTGACTCAGGCAGACTTCATCCCTGAACAGGAGACAGACTTCATCTTCTGCACCGTAGGCGAGGAATGGGGCTTTGTAGGCTGTGTATTGCTGCTCATTCTTTACAATCTTTTACTACAACGCCTCATCGTCATGGCTGAACGACAACGATCTACTTTCGCGCGTGTTTACGGCTACTCTGTAGCCAGTATTCTCTTCATACACCTTTTCGTCAATGTCGGTATGGTGCTGGGGCTCGTCCCTGTCATCGGCATCCCGCTGCCCTTCTTCAGTTATGGCGGCTCTTCCCTCCTGGCTTTCACCATCCTTCTTTTTATCTTCATCCGACAGGATGCCTCCAGGAATCAGCTCCTATAATACCGGCACAAACAATTATGTAAAAAAAACTCTAGATAATGTCCAAGAAAACATCCAACGAAGAACATTGCTCCTTCTGTGGCCGCCCTGCCTCACAGGTGGGTATGCTGCTCTCAGGCCTCAACGGATTTATCTGCCATGACTGCTCGCATCAGGCTGAGAAGATTTTCAAAGAGCAAGGTATACAAAATGCTTCCGGCTCAAAATTCGAGATACAAAGTGCAGACATTCCTATACCCTCTGACATCAAGGCTTTCCTTGACCAGTACGTTATAGGACAGGAGGCTGCCAAACGTGTCCTTTCCGTTGCCGTTTACAATCACTACAAACGGCTGAAATACAACTCAGAACATGGAGACAAGAACGACGTTGAAATAGAGAAGTCGAACATTATCCTCGTCGGCGAGACCGGCACAGGCAAGACTCTCTTAGCCCGCACCATCGCACGTCTGCTCAAGGTGCCTTTCTGCATTGCCGATGCCACCACTCTCACTGAAGCTGGCTATGTAGGCGACGACGTGGAAAATGTCCTTGTCCGCTTGCTTCAAGCCGCCGATTACAACGTGGAAGCCTGCCAACGTGGCATTGTCTTCATTGACGAAATCGACAAGATTGCACGTAAAAGCGAGAATACCTCCATCACCCGTGACGTCAGTGGTGAAGGTGTACAACAGGCACTGCTGAAACTTCTAGAAGGCGCCCTTGTTTCTGTCCCACCCGAAGGCGGCCGCAAACACCCTGAACAAAAACTCATCACCATCGACACTCGCAATATCCTCTTCATCTGTGGTGGTGCTTTCGACGGCATAGAACGCACCATTGCCTCGCGTCTCAACTCCAATGTCATAGGCTTTAAGGGCGACGAGACCCGACAGGAATTAGACCGCGACAATATGCTGCAATATGTTCAGCCCATGGATATCAAGAAGTTTGGCCTTATTCCGGAACTTGTGGGACGTTTCCCCGTCCTTACAGCCCTGCAGCCCCTTGACCGCGATGCCCTGCGTCGCATCCTTGTCGAGCCAAAGAACGCACTTGTCAAACAGTATCAGGAACTCTTCCATATGGACGATGTCACCCTCGAGTTCGCCCCTGCTACCCTCGACCTCATCGTCGACCGCGCCGTCAAGTATCACCTCGGTGCCCGCGGACTTCGCTCCATCATGGAGAGCATCATGACCGACCTCATGTTCGACTTGCCCTCGCATCCTAAAGGTTCCACCTATACTCTCACACCTGAAATCGTCAATCAGAAACTGCACCTCTGACCTATACTTTCAACAAGACGGGACAATAAAATAAAGTGTCTGACGTTATCTCTTTGTTATGAAAAGAATAGTGGTATTGACAGGCGCGGGCATCAGCGCCGAAAGTGGCATCTCCACCTTTCGCGACAGCGATGGGCTCTGGGAGCATTACCGCGTGGAAGATGTGGCCACCCATGAGGCCTATGAACGTAATCCCGAGTTGGTATTGAACTTTTACAACGAACGGCGTCGCCAACTCTTTCTAGCACAACCCAACGAGGCACATCGTCAGCTGGTGAGGCTCGAGGAGAAATACAACGTGCACATCATCACCCAGAACATCGACGATCTACATGAACGTGCTGGCAGCAGTCATGTGCTCCACCTGCATGGCGAACTCACCAAAGGGCGCAGCGACCGCAACCCCGACCTCATCGTTGAGGTTGGCAACCGCGATATCTGCTTCGGAGACAAAGCTCCTGACGGCACGCAGCTCCGTCCTCACATTGTATGGTTTGGAGAAGCAGTACCCAACATCGAGCCTGCCGCAGCTCTCTGTGAAGAAGCCGACATCTTCATCGTCATTGGCACCTCCATGGCCGTCTATCCTGCCGCAGGACTCATCCACTACGTCCCAAGCGGTGTCCCCTGCTATGTCGTCGACCCGAAAGAGGTTCCCGTCAGCCACCCCGTGACTTTTATCAAAGAAGTGGCTACCAAAGGCGTAACACAACTCGTAAACCAATTAATGCAATGAAAATAAGTTTTTTGATTACTGTCATAGCCATTCTGGCTGCCGTCGCTATAACAGGATGTATTCTCTATCTGTTAGTGCGACGTTATTTCGACAATCAACAGAAAGAACGCCTTCTGCAGATGAAAATCGATGAGCGTCGCGAGACCCTCAAGGTTGTCACCCCCATCCGCCTTCAAGCTTATGAACGTATGGCCCTATTCCTCGAACGTATCAGCCCTGACAGTCTGGTATTACGATGCTGGCAACCTGGTATGGACCTCAGGCTGCTCCAAGGTGTGATGACGAAGAACATACGCGACGAATGGGAACACAACCTCTCGCAGCAGATCTATATCAACGACACCACATGGCTTCTCATCCGCGAAGCCAAAGACGAAATGATCAACCTCGTCAACTCCAGTGCTGTCACCCTCACGGAGACCACCGATCCTACCCGCTTGGCAGCCTCCATCTTCGCTTCTTCGGCACAACAACGGCCTACTGATCGCGCTCTCGAAGCCTTACACAAGGAAATCAACGAACTCTTCGGGTGATGAAGAAGAAACTAGTCACTCTAGTTAAACTAGTTTCACTAGTCATTTTAGTCGCCACCGTGGGTTGCGCCCGTCAAGGATACCCTACCGGTGGTCCAAAGGATACTGCCCCTCCCACACCTCTCACCTCAAAACCTGACAATGGAATCCATCACTTCTCCGACAATGGGTTCTACATCCAATTTGATGAGTATGTGGTGCTCAAAAATCCCACCGACAACATCTTGGTATCGCCACCCATGAAGCAGCAACCTGAATACGTCACCAAAGGCAAAGGCATTCAGGTGACCATCAAAGATACCTTGCTCCCCAACACCACCTACCTCTTCCAATTTAAGGATGCCATTGCAGACTTCACAGAGGGGAACCTGCTGCCCAGTTTTGAATACGTCTTCTCCACCGGTGATGCAATGGACACACTCATGCTTGGGGGCAACGTCATGAATCCCTGCAATGACAAACCATGGAAAGAAACCGTAACTGTGGCGGCTTATCGGGCCGACAACGCTATTGACGACACCATCGCCACTTCAGTGCAGCCCGACTTCATCACACGTTGTGACAAGCAGGGCTTCTTTGCCTTCCACCACCTCCCTGCCGGACACTATCGTCTTGTGGCTTTTGAAGACAAAAACCGCAACCTGCGCCTCGATGCTGCTGAAGCAGCTGCCTGGGACACTGCAGCCAACGAAGCCTTGCCCTCTATCGACAGCAACCGGGCCAACACCTACTACATCTCGCAACCTGTCCAACGGCAACGTATCACTGCCAGCAGTTTCATAGACAAAGGACGTCTTCAAATTGTCACCTTGTTACCTATGCAACAACCCGTTGTCACAGGCGAAGCTCTGGAATGGCGCCTCAATAACAGAAGAGACACCATGAACCTATGGTGCCTCAACCCTGACTGCGACTCTTCAGTGCTTATTGTCAGCGACGAAGGTCTGCAAGACACCCTACGGTTACGCTATACCCCCAAAAAGAAAAGCCACCGCCAAGCGGTGGGAGCCACGGAAGACAAAAAACCTTTGATGAGCACCCTCTGCAGCGGAAACAAAGCCTTCTACGACGACCTGCGCTTGGATTTTGAGAATCCCATTGTTACTATGCGAGACAGCGCACAAGCCGAGATCATGCACATCAATGACAGCATTATCAGCTTCTGTCCCCTGTCTGTCGACAGTAATGGGCTTTCTGCCCGACTGGTAACATCACTCAAAGCCGGAGAGCAGTACCGCGTTTATCTACGCGACAGCCTCTTCACTGACATCTATGGCCACCCAAGTGATAGTCTCTCCTTTACCCTCACTCCCAAAGACTATGGCACTCTCACCCTGCATATTGATAATCGCTGTGGAGTACCTTTGGTCATTGAAGTCCTCGACAAACGTGACACCACAGTGCAACGTCAAACGCTGACTGACAATGGCACAATCAGTTTCACACACCTGCCAGCCGACGACTACCGACTACGCGCCATTCTTGATATCAACGGCGACAACCACTGGACACCTGGCGACTACCGTCTACAGCGTCAACCCGAAAAGATAATCTTCTTTAAAAAGACACTCACACTTCGTGAAAAATGGGAGATGGAAGAAGAATGGACTATCGCACCTGGAAAGGGAAACAGCCTTCCCATGCAGTTGGACTCCCACCGGAAAGAGAAACAGAACGGTGTCATCATTCCAAAGCTAAAAATCAACGAATAGCCCATGCAGAAGAAACTTCTTTCTGGACTTTTCTGGCTCCTGTTGGCCAACATCATCGTCAAACCGATGTGGATTCTCGGTATCGAGGTGGGTGTACAGAATGCCGTCGGCAACAGTGCCTACGGTTTCTATTTTTCCATCTTCAACCTCGCCTACATCTTCAACATACTGCTCGACCTCGGCATCACCAATTTCAACACACGCAACATCGCCCAGCACCCTCAACTCATCACCAAACATCTCTCAGGTATCCTGGGCGTCAAACTGCTCCTCCTCGCCCTCTATCTCGTAGTCACATTCACAATAGGCGCCCTGATGGGCTATGGCAGCGAAGAGTTCCGACTTCTGGCATGGCTCACTCTGGCACAATTCCTCAACTCGCTCATTCTCTATCTACGCAGTAACTTCGAAGGCCTTTTGCTTTTCAAGTGGGACAGCCTCTTTTCAGTGATGGATCGTGTATTGATGATTGTCATCTGCGGTTTCCTCCTTTGGGGTAACCCCTTCACACATTCACACACTCACACATTTACAATAAACCATTTCGTCTATGCCCAGGTGGCTGCCTATAGTTTGACAGCCCTCCTTGCTCTTGCCGTCATCTCCCGTAAGGCCGGGTTACGCCGTATACGCTGGAACCCTCGCTTTTTCTTTGTCATCCTGCGCAAGAGCGCCCCCTTCGCACTGCTGGTGCTCCTCATGGCCTCTTACAACCGCATTGATCCTATCCTGCTGCGCGCCATGGCCTCCGACAATGCTGCCGGTGTCTATGCCGGAGCTTTCCGTCTCCTCGATGCCCTCACCATGGTAGCCTATCTTGTCAGCATCCCTCTGTTACCCGTTTTCTCTAAATTGTGCGCCTCCCCCAATGCAAAGAATGGGCAAACAGACACTACAGAACTCCATGAGGTGCTGCGTTTAGTCGTATGGCCCTTGCTACTCTTTATGTCGCTCATCGCAACATTATGCGCTATTTTTGCCGAACCTCTCATGAACCTCTTCTATCACGGTCGCGGCATCCTCTATGTCCCCGTCTTCCGCGTGGTTATCTTCGGACTCATCCCTATCGCCGTAACCTATATCTTCGGCACTCTCCTCACTGCAGGAGGCTTCCTCCGCCAACTCAACTCCTTTGCCGCCATGAGTCTGTTGCTCAACATCGCCGTCAACTTGATTCTTATCCCACGTTTCGGTGCCACAGGCTCTGCCTGGGCCTCTCTCTCAACACAGATCTTCATGGCGTTGGCACAATTTCTGCTGTCCCTACGCCTCTTCCATCTTCCGGCCTCCGTCTTTCGGTTGCCACGACTCTCCGACATCAAACACACATTAACATTGCTCAAGAGCTAACAAACTGCATAACAACATGACAACAAAACAGAATTTCCGTACGGAAAGTGACCTGCTAGGCTCCAAGCAGGTTCCCCTAGATGCCCTTTATGGCATCCAGACCAGCCGCGCTATCGAAAACTTCCGTATCAGTGGTCACCTGCTGAGTGACTACCCCAACTTCATCCGTGGCCTTGCTATCACTAAGAAAGCGGCCGCTATAGCCAATATCGAGGTAGGGATGATTACCCCGGAACAAGGCGAAGCAATCATCTGGGCCTGCGACCAACTCCTTGATGGCTACCACCACAACCAATTCCCCATCGATATGATCCAAGGAGGTGCCGGCACCTCTACGAACATGGCTGCCAATGAAGTCATTGCCAACCTCGCCCTCGAACGTATGGGCCATAAACGGGGTGAATACCAATATTGCTCACCCAACGATGTGGTCAATGCCTCGCAGTCCACCAATGACGCTTACCCTTGCTCCATCCACATGGCCATGTGCCTGGAACACCTAGCTTTCATGCCTCATCTAGAGCAGGTCATTGCAGCCCTCGACTATAAGAGCAAGGAGTTCGCCCACGTCATCAAGATGGGACGCACCCAGCTGCAAGACGCCGTCCCGATGACCTTGGGACAGACCTTCGGTGGTTTCGCAGCCTCGTTACGCGGGGAACTTCACAATCTCCGCAATGCCGCTGATGAATTTCTCATCGTCAATATGGGCGCCACCGCCATCGGTACCGGTATATGTTCCAGACCTGGCTACAGCGATGCCTGTATCCGCGCCCTACGTCGAATCACTGGCTGGAACATCTCCCTCGCCGACAACCTCATCGAGGCCACCAGCGCCACCAGTTGTATGCTCCAATACTCTGCCGCCATGAAACGGTTAGCCATCAAAGTCAACAAGATCTGCAACGATCTACGCCTCCTCTCCAGTGGCCCACGTTGTGGTCTCAACGAGATTCACCTACCCGAACGCCAGCCAGGATCCTCTATTATGCCTGGAAAAGTCAACCCCGTCATTCCTGAGGTCATGAACCAAGTCTGCTATAAGGTCATCGGAAACGATATGTGTATCTCCCTTGCCTCCGACAACGGGCAGCTAGAGCTCAACGTCATGGAACCCGTCATCGCTTACACCCTCTTCGAAAGTATCCATCTTCTGGAGAATGGTCTTGACACCTTACGCAACCTCTGCATAGACGGAATCGTGGCTAACGAAGAGCGTTGCCGTCAACTCGTCGAGCATTCCATTGGTATTGTCACCATGCTCAACCCCATCATCGGCTACAAACAGAGTACCAAGATTGCCAAAGAGGCTTCCGAGAGTGGCCGTGGTGTCTACGAACTCGTCCTTGAACATGGCCTTCTCACCAAGGAACAACTCGACGAAGTCCTCAAGCCAGAAAATATGCTACAACCTGCAGAATATAAATTATAAACGAACTCACAAACATAAAAAAGGTTCCGGTCGACGATGTCAACCGGAACCTGACTTTATGTGCTTGCTAATATTTTCTCAACTGCATTTACTCCAACCACACTGAGGACAACTCTTACAGCCTCCGCTATAGACGAGTTTGCTTCCACAATCAGGGCAGCTCTCTCCTGTCTCCGTACCATCCTTGATATAGCGTTTGAGTGCGCGAGCGACACCATTGGACCATGTGGTGATGGAGTCAGTGTCGAAATTGAGTTTCCCGATAAGTTCAACTACATTGGGGATGGGCATGCCATGGCGGAGGATGCCGGAGATAAGCTTGGCGTAGTTCCAGAATTCTTTCTTGAACATTCGCGAGAGGCCTTCGATGGTGATATGGTAGCCGTCCTGATCAGTGAACTGGAAGTCATAGCGTGCATGCTCCTGACCTTTTTCCTTGACACGGATCACCCATCCCTTCTCCACATATTTGGGTAACAGGAAACTCTCTGCACGGCCGGTAAATATCTCGTAAGGCCTTCCTTCATACATACCCACGACGGCGATCCAATCCTCTTTCTCATTCTTGAAGCGTACAATCTCGGCCTCGAGTTTCTTGGGTCGCTTGGGGGCTTTGTTCTCGCCGAATCCTGGTGTCTCCTTCTTACCTTCGCTTGTGCTGACAAGAACACCCGTACGTGATCCGTCGCGGTAAATGGTACAACCTTTGCAGCCACTCTCCCATGCAGTCTCATAAATCTTGCTGACGACCTCTTGAGTGGTCTCTTTGGGAATGTTGACAGTGACGGAAATGCTATGGTCCACCCATTTCTGGATTGCTCCCTGCATCTTCACCTTGGCTACCCAGTCGATGTCAGCGCTGGTGGCGTGGAAATAGGGGCTCTGTTCTATGAGTTTCTGCAAAGTGGCATCGTCCATGCCAATCACTTCCTTGACGTTGTGACCGTTGATATTGGCCCAGTCAAGGAACTTGGGATGGAACACATTGTATTCCTCGAAATAGTCACCGTTCTCATCTTTGATGATATTTTGCTTGCTGTTGTCTTTGTCGTTGGGATTAATTTTCTTACGACGCTTGTAACTGACGAGGAAGACGGGTTCGATACCTGAGGTGGTCTGCGTGCAGATGGAGACGGTGCCGGTGGGAGCGATGGTGAGCAGCGCAATGTTGCGGCGCCCGTATTTGACCATCTCTTTGTAAAGTTCAGGATCGGCCTCGCGGATACGGCTGATAATAGGATTGTTCTCCTCGCGGCGAGAGTCGTAGATCGGGAAGCAGCCGCGCTCTTTGGCCAGCTGGACACTGGAGGCGTAGGCTGCACAGCAGAGTGTCTGATGTACTTTCACCGAGAAAGCTGTAGCCTCATCGCTGCCGTACCTGAGCCCCAAGGCAGCCAACATATCGCCCTCGGCGGTGATACCGAATCCGCTGCGACGTCCTTCAAGACATTTCATCTTGATATTGAGCCACAGATTATGCTCCACCTGCTTGATTTCGTCGCTCTCGGGGTCGGACTCAATCTTCTTCAGAATCTGGTCGACTTTCTCCAGCTCCAAATCAATCAAGTCATCCATCAAGCGTTGCCCTTTCATGACATGCTCTCGGAAAAGGTCGAAATTGAAACGGGCTTCCTTGGAGAATGGTTTTTCTACATAGGAATAGAGATTGATGGCCTGGAGTCGGCAACTGTCATAGGGACAAAGAGGAATCTCACCACAAGGATTGGTACTCACCGTGCGGTAGCCGAAGTCGGCATAGCAGTCAGGTACACTCTCGCGGAGAATGGTGTCCCAATACAGCACACCGGGTTCAGCACTACTCCATGCGTTGGCGATAATCTTGTTCCACAAGGCACGGGCATCGATTTGCTTGGTGAATATGGGTTTGGATGAGTCAATAGGATACTGCTGTATGAACGGCTTGCCACTGCGCACACACTCCATGAACTCATCTGTAATCTTTACACTGACATTGGCACCAGTGATTTTACCCTGTTCCAACTTGGCATCGATGAAACTCTCTGCGTCGGGGTGTTTAATGCTGATGGAAAGCATCAGGGCTCCGCGACGTCCGCCCTGTGCCACTTCACGAGTGGTGTTGCTGTAGCGGACCATGAAGGGGACGATGCCTGTGGAGGTGAGAGCGGAATTCTTGACGGGGCTCCCACCAGGACGTATGTGACTCAGGTCATGACCCACACCGCCACGGCGCTTCATGAGTTGTACCTGTTCTTGGTCAATCTTCATGATGCCACCATAGGAGTCACTGTTACCCTGGTTTCCTATGACGAAACAATTGGAAAGGGATACCACTTGGAAATTGTTACCAATACCGCTCATAGGGCTGCCTTGAGGGACAATATAGCGAAAATCCTTTAGCAATCCATATATTTCATCCTCGGACATAGGGTTTTGATACTTGTCCTCAATGCGGGCATACTCCGCTGCCAGACGGTGGTGCATCATGTCGGGGTTGAGCTCATAGATGCGGTCGTCTTCGCGCAGGGCGTACTTGTTCATCCACACATTGGCGGCAAGTTCATCGCCATGGAAATACTCCACCGACGATTTCATTATTTCCTCAGGAGTGTACTGCTTGTACTCCTTGGGGGACTGTTGGGGGGCTGTTGAAGAAAACAAGTCGCCTTGCATGATAGTAATTTTAATATTATATTATTCTAGATTAATCAATTGTGGCACACTAATATTTGCCTTTTCATGATGCTAAATTAGCCAGAAAAGGGCAATTGACGGTGACAAGTTATCAACAAACGCCAGCGTATACTGGTGGACTTCCTTTGATTTCAAACGTTTTCTCGGTGTAAAAAGCGCGAAGGGGGTATCTTCTTCACTCCCCTGTCTCTTTTTTAGCGCAATTCAATATCCTGAAGCATGGACAGGTAATTCTTGTATCGTTCAGGACTGAGGCGCCCTTCATCGAGGGCGGACCTCACGGCACAGCCGGGCTCATGGCGGTGAGTGCAGTTGGCAAAGTGACACTGCGGCAAGAGGGCGCGCATTTCGGGAAAGAAGTGCGAGAGTTCCTGTGCATTGAAGTCCACCATGCCGAATTCCTTGATACCAGGAGTGTCGATGAGGTAAGTTAAGAGTTTGGAGTTACTAGTTAAGAGCGGGACAGGGTGGATTTCGGCGAAAGTCGTCGTGTGCTTGCCTTTAAGGCTCCAGTCGGAGATGTCGCCCACTTTGAGGGCAAGGCCTGGGCAGAGGGCGTTGAGCAGGGCGCTCTTGCCTACGCCGCTGTGACCGCTGAAGAGGACTGTTTTACCGGCAATCTGCTCTTTCAGGCTGTCGAGTCCATCGCCACGGAGGGCTGAGACCTCGAGGACAGGATAGCCCGCGGCAGTATATATGGATTTGGTTTCATTGTGAATCTCCCATAGCTCGTCGTTGTAGAGGTCCACCTTGTTGAAGAGGATACAGGCTGGGATGTGGTAGGCTTCAGCGGTGACCAGCAGGCGATCGATGAAACCCGTGGACGTGCGCGGGAGGCCAAGGGTGGCGACGATACACAAGAGATCAATATTGGAGGCTATGACGTGAGTCTGTTTGGAGAGTTTGGTGGCGCGACGTACTATGTAATTTTTTCGGTCCTGCACGTCGTGGATGACGCCGGTACCGTCTTCCTGCAATTCAAAAAAGACATGGTCGCCCACAGCTACGGGATTGGTCTGCTTGTTGCCCCGTAGCCGGTAATTGCCCCGCAGGCGGCAGTTCACCTCTTCATTTTCAGCCAGTACACGATACCAACTGCCTGTCGTTCTTATGACCAGTCCTTCTTTCATTTTTCGACTGCAAAGATACAAAAAAATATTTATTTCCATTTTTTTTCGTATCTTTGCATCTTAATTTTGACAAGTGCCCATATCATGAACACCCGATTCTCCATCATCATACCTTCATGGAACAACCTGCCATTCCTGAAGCTCTGCATCACGAGCATCCGCAAGAATTCCGCTACAGAGCACCAAATCATCATCCATGTCAACGATGGTTCAGATGGCACCCTGGAGTGGGTGCGGGAGCAGGGGTTTGACTACACTTACACTGCACAGAATGTGGGTGTCTGCATAGCCTGCAACATGATGCGCACCAAGGTGAAGACGGACTATATCCTTTACCTTAACGACGATATGTACCTCCTCCCCGGCTGGGACACCGCCTTGGCCGCCGAGGTGGCCTCCCTGCCCGACAACCGCTTCTTCCTTTCCTCCACCATGATCCACCCTTACAAACCTGAAGATGTGGGTATCATAGCCAACTATGGCGACAGTCTGGAGACTTTCGACGAAGAGCGGCTGCTGCGCGAGTATATGAAACATGAGGCACTCGACTGGCACGGTGCTACTTGGCCACCCAACCTGCTACACCGCGACATTTGGGACCTTATCGGTGGCTACAGCATTGAGTACACTCCCGGCATGTACAGCGATCCCGACCTCACCGCCAAGCTATGGATGGTGGGTGTGAGACATTTCAAGGGATTGGGTAACAGCCGTGTTTACCACTTTGAGACACGCAGCACCGGACGCGTGAAGAAAAACGACGGCAGCCTGCAATTTTTGCTGAAGTGGGGCATGACCAACTCCACGCTGCGTCTGCTGACGCACCTGCAGCACGATGCTTCGGAACCGCTGACGGTGGACGCCGGAGCCCTCAAGCGCAACCGTTTCCGCAGCCGCGTGAAAGCCATCCTGTCGCTCCTCACAGGCAAACAGTTCGGGCCCATAGAGAAACTGCATTGATGATGAAACGCGTTACATTTCTTCTGTTGCTTTTGACTGTGGCCGCCGTTGGTCGCTGCCAATATTGGAACGACCTGGGAGTCTACCGGTTGAACAAAATGCAGCCTCACGACCGCATCATCCCCGACGGCGACCAGTGGCGCATGAACCTTAACGGCACCTGGAACTTCGCCTTTTTCGACAATCCCGCAAAGGCCACCCTGAACCCCTCGCGCTGGGACACCATCCATGTGCCAGGCAACGTTGAGTTGCAGGGCTATGGCGTGCCCGTCTACGTCAACATGAAGAACGAGTTCCCCGTCGGCGACCGTCAGGGAGCCAACGTGCCTAAGTCCAACCCGCCCTACGCCCCCACCGACTACAATCCCACCTACATCTATGCCCGTTCCTTCACCCTGCCCACTCAATGGCGCGGACGTCGCACCATCATCAAGTTCGGTGCCGTAAAGTCCGCCATGTATCTTTACATCAACGGCCATGAAGTGGGCTATAGCCAAGACTCCAAGACACCTGCTGAATGGGATATCACCAAATATCTCCGCGACGGAAAAAACGAACTCAAGGTAAAGGTCATCCGCTGGTGCGACGGTTCCTACCTCGAGTGCCAGGACATGTGGCGTATGAGTGGCATCACACGCGACGTAGAACTCTACTCTTTGCCCCAGACCTACATTTCAAACATCAAAATCACCGCCGATCTCGACACCTCCGACTGGAACACAGGTGTGGTCGACGTCATTGTGGACCTCAGCCGTGAGGTCAGTGGCGGCTCGCTTAAGTACTCTCTGTACAACGACAGAGGGGTCTCCGTTGACGGCATTGAATGGGGGGTACGCCTCAGAAAAGGCGACTGGTTTTCCCTCCACCAGGCACGTTATCCCGGCATCCACCCCTGGACAGACACTACTCCCACACTCTATACCCTCATCGTCACTCTCTACGATGCCTCCGGACGGGAGACAGAATGCATTTCCAAGCGCATCGGCTTCCGTCATATAGACATCACGGGGGGGCAGTTGCGTCTCAATGGCAAGCCAATGGAGATCCGTGGTGTCAACAGGCATGAACATTCTATGTACGGTGGTCACTACGTCACTCCCGACGAGATGCGCAAAGACATAAGCCTAATGAAAGAACTGGGCATCAATGCCGTGCGCACCAGCCATTATCCCAACGACGAACTCTGGTATGATCTCTGCGACTCCGCCGGCATCTATGTCTGGGACGAGGCCAACGTCGAGAGCCATGCCCAGGGCTACGGTGAACACTCGCTGGCCAAAAAGCCGGAGTGGCTTAACCCCATCCTCGACCGTATATATAATATGTATATGCGCGACCGAAACCACCCCTCGGTTATCGCCTGGAGCTTGGGTAATGAGTGCGGCAACGGCTACTGCATGGAGGAGGCCTACCGCTTCCTTAAGGGGAAAGACAACTCACGCCCCGTGGTCTACGAACGCGCTGAACTCGACCGCAACACCGACATCGTCAGCATCATGTACCCCTCGGTGGAGTTCCTCTCCAAGTATGCCCGCAACCCGAAGAACAAACGCCCTTACATCATGGCCGAATACTGCCATGCCATGGGCAACAGCATGGGGGGCCTCAAAGATTATTGGGACACCATCGACAAGTACCCCATCCTTCAGGGCGGCTTCATCTGGGATTGGGTCGACCAAGCCTTTTGGAAGGATGGCTGTTGGGTAGCCGGTGGTGACCTCGGCGCCCTCCCCGGCATCAAGGACGACGATGCATTCTGCGCCAACGGCATCCTCGCTGCCGACCGCACCCCACATCCCCATGCCGCCGAGGTGGAGGCCGTCTACACCCGTGGCCGCCACAACATCATTGTCGGCATGGCTATGGTCGACTACTCCTATCCCCAGATCAAATACGACATCCGTACCGCCAAGACCAAAAACGCCGTCACCTTTTCGAATGATAATTTCAGCCTAACCGTCAGCACCGCCGACGGCAGCATCACCTCCTATATTGTCAACGGCCGTGAACTCCTCGCCACCCCGCTGCGGTGGAACTTCTGGCGGCCGCCTACCGAGAACGACCTCGTCGACCCCCTTGGCGCCCGTGCCTGGCAAGGACTCGACCAGCTGCAGGCCACCCTCCTCTCCGTCAACACCGTTGAGCGCAAGGACGTTGCCGTTGCCGAACTCCAGATGCTTCTCCGCCTAGAGACACCCGACGGCGCCACCATGCACCTGAAGCAGATTGTCGAGGTCAACCCGGAAGGACGGATGCAGCTCAGCTACCAGGTGGTACCCGGCAGACACTTCCTCACGCTCCCCAAACTGGGCCTCCAGTTCGGCTTGGACACAGCCTACAGCTCCTGTACCTTTTATGGGAACATCCACGAGACTTACCCCGACAGAAAAACGGCGATACGCTATGGCCTTTGGTACAAGCCCACCGCCGACCTGGCGGCACCCCAGTATGTGGTGCCACAGGAGCAGGGCAACCGCAAAGCCCGCTATGTCCGTTTCTATTCCGATAGTGTCCACCTCGCTGTCCTTTCCCCCGACTGGCAGTCGAATCTCAATTTCAGCGTCCGTCGCTGGAGCGACAGCACCCTCACCCGGGCTCGCCGCTGGCGCGACGTCGGTGACCCCGACCCTTATTATACCGTCTCCATCGACCACCTCGTGGCGCCCCTCGGCACCGCCACCTGTGGCCCTGGTGTGGCCGAACGCTACGCCATCGCTGGCGACCGCGCCTATACCTACAGCTTTGTCTTTGATCCCTTGTTGGATTACTCTCCCAGCGGCACTCCTTTCAATCCTTTCCGTGTGCATCCCGACCTTGTGTCGTCCATTGTCGAGCTACCGGTCGAAGAGGATAATCAGATCTACATCGACGATGTGGCATGCACAAAAACGCCTTCCGAGAAATACAGCGAGGGGTATCTTCAGGTGCTCAGCAATAGTCACCGAGGTGTGTTGGGCGACTGGAATCGCGGCTGGCTGGGTTTCGAGGGCGAGGACACCGTCGAGATGACGCTCACCCTCATGGAACGGGAGACGGTCGGTGAGATTACCGTCGGCGCCTGCCACAGCCCTGCCGACTGGGTCGTTAAACCGCTTGATGTGCAGGCCTCCTGGAGCACGGATGGTAAGAAATGGTCCGACTGGAAGAGCCTCGACCTGAAGAATCCGCCCGCGGACCTCTATCGCGACAGTCGGCGCCTCAACTACACCCTTCAGTCTCGCAAAGCCAAGAAAATCAAATTCATCCGATTGCGCTTCCTCTGCCGTCCCACGCTCCCCATCTGGCACCCCTATGCAGGCCAGAAAGCCTGGCTCATGCTCGACGAGATAGAACTGAAAAAGAAATAATTGTGCAAAAATTTTCAATTTTCAATTTATTTTGTATCTTTGCACTTTATATTTGAAATGACGAAATGACGTTACTCATTATATTTCTGTTAGGTGCGATGTCGATATCGTTCCTCTGTTCCGTACTGGAATCGGTATTGATGTCCACTCCGCTCAGTTTTATCACCATGCGCGAGGACGAGGGCTACAAGCCTGCTCCGCTCTTCAAAAAATACAAGCAGGACAACGCCCGCGCCATCGCCGCCATTCTGAGCCTCAACACGATAGCCAACACCATCGGTGCTGCCGGCGTGGGCTACCAGACCACCGAGGCCTTCGGCAACGAGTGGTTCGGTGTGGTTTCGGCCATCACCACCGTTTTGATACTGGTCTTCAGCGAGATAATCCCCAAGACCATAGGCACCTCCCAGTGGCGCCACCTCATGGGGTTCACCGCCTACACTATCCGCTTCCTCATCATCATTCTCTACCCCATCGTCGTGGCCGTGCAGTGGTTCACCAAGCTCATCACCAAGAAGGACGAAGAGGAGACCGCCGTTAGCCGCGAGGAGGTCGCCGCGATGGCCGACATGGGTGAAGACGAGGGCGTTATCGACGAGGACGAGAACAAGATTATCCAGAATGTCATCAAACTCAACGACATCAAAGCCTACGATGTGATGACCCCCCGCGTGGTCGCCGCCACTGCCCCCGAGAGCATGACCCTCAAGGACTTCTACCGTGAAGACGAGTACAGCCATTTCTCCCGCATCCCCGTCTATGCCGACGAAGAGGATTTCATCACCGGCTACGTCCTCCGTAGCGAGGCGTTGGAAGAGCTGGCCGAAGACCATTTCAAGAAGACCCTCGGTGAAATCAAACGCGAGATACCACTCTACAACGAGGAGATGTCCGTGGCCGACATTTGGGACAGCCTCCTGAAGCACAAGGAGCAGATTGCCGGCATCATCGACGAATTCGGCTCCTTCCAAGGCATCATCACCCTTGAGGACATCATCGAGACCATCTTCGGTCTCGAAATCATCGACGAAAGCGACGAAGTGGCCGACATGCAGCAGTATGCACGCGAACGGTGGCAGAAACGCCAGAGCCGCTTCAAGGAAATCCACCTGCCGGAGTAATCCGTTTATCGAACATCATCCTAATTACCTGATAAAGGAAAATTGACTCCTAGGCACAGCAATTTTTTTGTTGTGTTTTTTAAAAAATATTTATATTTGCAGTCTGAAACAGAAGCAGACTCTTTTTTACAAATATAAAATAAATCATTATATATCAATTAATTATTTAAAAAAATGCGCGTAATTATTACCAAAGACTATGACGAAATGTCGGTCTGGGCTGCAAACTATGTAGCCAAACGAATCATCGATTTCAAACCCACGGCGGAGCATCCTTTTGTGCTCGGTTGTCCCACCGGTAGTTCGCCCCTCGGGCTCTACAAGCACCTCGTGAAGCTGAACAAGCAAGGCGTGTTGAGCTTCCAAAATGTGGTTACCTTCAATATGGATGAGTACGTGCACCTTGACGTGAACCACCCCGAAAGCTACCACAGCTTCATGTGGAACAACTTCTTCAACCACATTGACATCAAAAAGGAGAATGTACACATCCTTGACGGCAACGCTCCCGACCTCAAGGCCGAGTGTGAACACTACGAAGAGATGATCGCCGCTGCCGGTGGTGTGGACCTCTTCATGGGCGGTGTGGGCCCCGACGGCCACATAGCCTTCAATGAACCTGGCTCGTCGCTGGCCAGCCGTACACGCATCAAAACACTTACTACCAACACCATACAGGCCAACTGCCGTTTCTTCGACAACGATGAGAGCAAGGTCCCCAAACAGGCTCTCACCGTCGGCGTAGGCACCGTCATGGATGCCCGCGAGGTGCTCATCCTCTGCAACGGCCCCAAGAAAGCACGTGCCCTGCACCACATGATAGAAAACGGCGTGAACCACATGTGGACCTCCTCCATGCTCCAGATGCATCCCCACGCCACCGTGGTGTGCGACGAGGAAGCAACCGTCGAACTCAAGATGAGCACCTACGACTACTTCAAAGACAAACAACGCATCGAAGGCAGCATCGCCGAATTTGTCAACCTGTACAAGTAGTTAAGCCGTCTATAGTTAAACAGTTAAGACAATGGTTTCCATGACTGAACTATCCTATCGCAACTTGACTCCGGCCGAAATCGAACAGCTGGAATGCCAAGGCAACAGCGCCGACGACTGGACCTCCGTGCGGGTGGCCGAGCCTTTTAGCGCCGACTGCGTGAGGAACAGCACCTTCGAGGGTGCTGTTTCTCTTGGTGCCATCGAGAATCGCCGTCGCACCGACGAAGCCCTCTCCCTCCGCGAAGGTATCTACAACTCATGCCTCGCCAACACCACCCTCGGCAACCATCCCACCGTGCACAATGTGCGCATGCTCAGTGGCTACACTGTAGGCGACGACGTCCTGCTCTTCAACATTGACGAGATGACCGCCGACCCGGAACACCCTGCATGGCTCGAGCCCATGAACGAGAACGGCGGCCGCCGCATCCTGCCCTTCGGCGGTATGACCATCGGCAACGCCTATCTCTGGGCACGCTACCGGGGACGCAAGGCTTTCATGGCCAAACTTGAAGAGTTCACCCGCGACCTCCTTGCCACTCCTGAGGGACGCTACGGCCGTCTGGGCGACAGCTGCGTCATCAAGAACACCAAGAGCCTGCACAATCTCATCATCCTCTCCTCGACCGACGATCCCTCACGCATCGACAGTTGCATCACCCTCCGCGACGGCGTCATAGGCTATGGATGCTCCCTGGAATACGGCGTCATCGCCGTGCGCTTCCTCCTCGGCGAGCATGTGCACCTCGAGTTCGGCCTCCGCCTCAACGACACCGTCGTCGGCGACAACTCCACCCTCGCTCGCTGCGAAGTGGGCAACAGCATCATCTTCCCTGCCCATGAACAGCACCACAACAACTCATTCCTCATCGCCGGCCTCATCATGGGACAGAGCAACATCGCCGCCGGAGGTACCATAGGGTCCAACCACAATTCGCGCACCGCCGACAATGAGCTGGCTGCCGGCCGTGGCTTCTGGCCCGGCCTCTGCTGCTCCTTCAAGCACTCCTCGCGCTTCGCCTCCTACTGTCTCCTCGCCAAGGCTGACTACCCGTCGGAACTCGACATCAAGCTGCCTTTCGCTTTGGTCAACAACAACGCCAGCAAAGACCAGCTCGAAGTTATGCCCGCTTACTGGTGGCTCTACAACATGTACGCCATGGACCGCAACAGCAAGAAGTTCGCCAAACGCGACAAACGCAAGGTCAAGGCCCAGCATATCGAGTTCGACAACCTGGCCCCCGACACTGCCGAGGAGATCCTCCACGGCATGGAACTGCTGCGCCAATGGATGGCCGCCGCCAATGACGGCACTGTCTATGCCGACGGCATGGAGAAAGGACACCGCCGCACCGTCATCCTCAAGGCCTCGGAAGGCCTCCGCGCCTACGAGGAGATGCTCGTCTACTACTCCATGAAATACCTCACCGCCCATGGCGACAGCCTCCCCGCCCCTGTCACTCAACCCCGTTGCACCGAGTGGGTAAACCTCGGCGGACAGCTGGTGGCCAAGTTCGACATGGAACGCCTCATCGCCGATGTGGAGAACGGCACTATCGACAGCTGGCAGACCCTCAACGAACGTCTCAACAGCCTCTGGAATGCCTACCCCGCCCAGCGCGACGCCCACGCCTACGGCGTCCTGTGCACACTTGCGGGTGTGGACAAACTCAGCGATGCCCTCTGGCAGCAGTACCGCGAGCGCTATGCAGCCATCCAGGCCTACATCGAAGAGCAGAAGAAAGTCAGCCGCCACAAAGACGACGTCAACCCCTTCCGCAATATGACCTACTGGGACGACGACGAACGTGCTACCGTCTTGGAATAACGCCCCTTCCAAAAGCTAATCACAACCACCTTTTTCATTAGCTTAACCATTCTGTCAATCTGACAGCCAAAAACAGAAACCGCCCCATAATGGAGCGGTTTTGTTTTCTTTTTAATAAAAGGGATTCGCCTAAAGTGCGATTACATGGCGTTGACCTTGAGCATGCACTTCGACTTCAGATTGGCGGCTTTGTTCTTGTGGATGACGTTGCGCTTGGCCAGCTTGTCGATGATGCTGATCATCTTGGGCAGACGCTCGGTAGCCGCGGCCTTGTCTTCCAATGCACGGAAATCACGCAGGGCGTTGCGCATGGTCTTGGCGTAGTATCTGTTCTCAACTCTTCTTTTTTCGCTCGAGCGAATTCTTTTTTTTGCAGACTTGTGGTGTGCCATTTTTTAATTTCTTGTTTCTAATTTCTAACTTCTAATTTTGTACCGCGTGCGGGATTCGAACCCGCGATTTTGAGAATGAAAATCTCACGTCCTGGGCCTACTAGACGAACGCGGCATACGCTTTTTCGACCCTTTTTTTCGTCAAAAGCGGGTGCAAAATTACGAACATTTTCCGACATGGCAAAATTTTTTTCAACCTCATCGGTTGACAACTTTCGCCACCTATTCGTTATCTGCCTGAAAACGAAAGCCTAAGCGCTTCCCAGTAATCAACGATTTTTTATCAAAATTGCTCCTCATCTCACCCACCGAAACCAGCTTCACCTCGTCGTACGGGGGGGTCAAAAGATCGAAATTGGTGGTGTACTCGATGGCGCACTCGATGATACTTTGCACAGACTCATTGGTAATCAGCGAAGTGCCGAAATTCGAGTACATCATACCCAGCTCGCGTTTACCCTCGATGAAGTAGTGCTTCTCGTTATTCACAAACACACGCCCGATCATGTATCCCATATCGTTGTCACGCTGGTAGGCGAAACTGTCGGCCAGGAAGTTATAGATGCGTATCACGCCACAGTAGCTGCGACGTGTGTCTTCGCGCACATAGGGTGTCTTCATCACCTGATGGTCGCGCGAGAACTCGAAGACATTGGTATGCATCATGAACAACAATATGTCGCCCGCGAACTTCACCTCGAACTCGAAGTCGCCGCGGTCCGTGAACTCGAAGGCCACCTGCTTGCCCTCTGCGCGGCAGCGGGCACGGAAAAGTTCTATCAGCTCGCGTGTCTCGCGACGGAAAAGTTCAAAGGCCTCCTTCGTGGCCTCATACACATTCTGCTTCAACTCGCTCTTGCTGAACACCAAGTCTTTCAAAGATTCTTTAAGTTCCATAAGTCTGTCCCATTTTTTAGACCCTTGGATAACGTCGAAAAAAAGAATATATTGTCCCGTCGCCGTAAAAGGCGTTTTTTTGACATCTCGGCCGGCTTTGTCGTTTTTTTTTCGTTTTTTTTTATTTTTTGTTTGCATATTAAAAAAAAGTTGTATTTTTGCAGCCGAATTGAAGTGTAACCAAACAGTAAGGAATGACGCAACCGTATCAGTTTTAACCCCCTAAAGAATAGAGGAATATGACGGACGTAAAAACGCGACAGCTGTCAGACAATGAACTGATTGTACGCTACCAAGATGGCGACGCATCCTGTTTTGAGGTGCTCCTCGAGCGCTACCAGAGCAAGGTGTACGGTTACATTTTTTCGGTGGTGAAAGAGAAGGAAACGGCGGACGATATCTTCCAAGACACCTTCTACAAGGTCATCGTCACCATCAACTCGGGTCTTTACAAGGACGAGAACAAGTTTGTGCACTGGGTGATGCGCATAGCGCACAACCTCATCGTCGACCACTTCCGCCGCAACAGCAAGATGCCGTTGGTGCCCAACAAGCCTGAGGGCGACGTGGTGGACAACCTGAAGATTCAGGATGAGAATGCCGAGCATGCCATCATGAAGAAACAGACAAGCCAGAACATCCGCAAACTGGTGAAGATGCTTCCTCCGGAGCAGCGCCGCGTGGTGATTCTGCGCCACTATGGCAAGTGCGACTTCAAGGACATTGCCGCCCGCACGGGTGTGAGCATCAACACCGCCCTGGGCCGCATGCGCTATGCCATCATCAACCTGAGGAGGCTGGCACAGGAGAACAATATGTATATAGAACTATAAAAACGACAGCCCCGAAGGGGCGTCCCTATCCAGACAGGTGGTGGAGGCCTGCGACCGCCCCCCTGTGATGAAGAATGATAAGTAAAAATAAACTGAAGGAATTGGCCGCCTACCGCCTGCAGAAACGATGCGACGAGGAGGCGGTTTTTGTTGTCGAAGGCCCGAAAATGGCTTCCGAAGCCTTGGCATCGGGTTTCACGGTGAGGGTGGTGTGTGCCACAAGCGACTGGCTGACAGCGTCGGCAGGAGCCTGCTTCGGCGATGCCGAGGTGCACGAAGTGAGCCCCGTGGAGCTGGAACGGCTCTCCCACTTCAAGACCCCCAACCAGGTGTGGATGCTGGTGGAACGGCCTCTCCCTAAAGACCTTAAAGACTCCCAAAGCCTCACCCTCGCCCTCGACAGGATCCAGGACCCCGGGAACCTGGGAACGATGCTGCGGACTGCCGACTGGTACGGCGTGCGTCATGTGGTATGCAGCCGCGACACCGCCAGCTGCTATAATCCCAAGGTGGTGCAAGCTTCCATGGGGGCTATTTTCCGCACGCAGGTCGACTATGTGGATCTGCCACAGTGGCTGGCCGCCTGTGGAACGCCCGTCTACGGGGCTTCGCTGCACGGGAAACCCCTGCCCGAAGTGGCCACGGCTGACGTAAACGCTGTGCTGCTCATAGGGAACGAGAGTCGCGGTATCTCGCCCGAAGCCATGGCGCAGGTGACACATCCCGTGCTCATCCCCAACCTCGGGGGTACCGCCGAGAGCCTCAATGCCAGCGTGGCAACGGGAATTTTGATGAATTATTTATTATGGAACAACTGCAATATCACGAAGGAAGAACAGAGATAAGCCACTATGGCAAGGTGGCCCTCATCGACCGCCTCACCGACGGCACCGCCTGTCAGGGCGACGACTGTGCCGTCATAGGCGAGGGCGACAAGAAGACACTCGTCACCATCCAGACGCTGGTGGAAGGGGTGGACTTCGACATGATGTACACACCCCTCAAACACTTGGGATACAAGGCCGTGGCCATAGCCATAAGCAACATCTCCGCCATGAACGGGACCCCGCATCAGGCCCTGGTGAGTGTGGCCGTGAGCAACCGCTATTCCGTGGAGGCACTGGACGAACTCTATGCCGGCATCCGCCTCTGCTGTGAACGCTACGGGGTGAGCCTCGTGGGTGGCGACACTGCCAGCACACGTGCCGGCATGGTCATCACCGTCACCGTCGTCGGTGACGCCGACGCTGCGCACATCACTTACCGCCATGGCGCCTCGCACAACGACCTGATTTGTGTCAGTGGCGACCTCGGCAGTGCCTATGCAGGCCTCTTGGTGCTGGAACGTGAGAAGGTCACCTATCAAGCCAATCCCAACTTCCAGCCCGACCTCGACGGCTTCGACTACGTGCTGGAGCGTTTCCTCAAGCCCGAACCCCGCATGGATATCGTCGAAAAGCTTGCCAAACGCGCGGTGGTGCCCACGTCGATGACCGACGTCAGCGAGGGACTGGCCGACAGCCTGCTGCACCTCTGCAAGGCCTCGGGCTGCGGCTGCGAGGTCTACGAGGAGCGTCTCCCCATCGACTACCAGTGCTCACGTGTCTGCTCCGAGATGAGCAAGAACATGCTGCCCGTCAGCTGCGCCCTCAACGGCGGCAAGGACTACGAGCTGCTCTTCACCGTGAGCCAGAAAGACTACGAGAAAATCAAGGACATGGAAGGCATCCACATCATAGGCTACATCACCGAACCAGGCATGCCCGCCGTCATGGTGACCCCTCAGAACACTACCATCGAACTCAAAGCGCAAGGATTCCAAGGAGACTGATGACACGACAAGACACATTCAAGCATAAGGGGCTGCGGGCACAGCTTGTTGCGTTGCTGCGCAGCAACGGCATCAACGACGAGGCCGTGCTGAAAGCCATGGGCGAGGTGCAACGCCACTGGTTTCTCGACAGCGCCCTCGACACACTGGCCTACGAAGACCGCGCCCTCAAGATTGGCTGCGAGCAGACCATCTCGCGTCCTTCCACCGTAGCCATGCAGAGCCAGCTGCTGAGCGTGAAACCGGGCATGAAAGTGCTGGAGATAGGTACCGGCAGCGGCTACCAGGCCGCGGTGCTCTGCAAGATGGGTGCCAAGGTCTTCTCCGTCGAACGCCAGAAAGGCCTCTTCGACCACACGCGCAAACTCCTCGACACCCTGGGCTACCGTGTGCGCTGCTTCCTCGGCGACGGCTACCAGGGCCTGGCCGAGGTAAACTACGGCCCCTACGACCGCATCATCGTCACCTGCGGCGCCCCGGAGATTCCCGCGCCACTCATGGCACAGCTCAAGGAGGGCGGCATCATGGTTATCCCGTTGGGAGAGGAGACAAAACAGGAGATGCTCCGCATCACGAAAGGTGGCCCCGAAGAGAAAGACTGGCAGGTGGAGAAGTTCGGCGACTACAGCTTCGTGCCAATGCTCGACGGACGCAACATGGGGAGATGAAAGGTAAGAGGTGTAGGGTTAGCGAAGAATAAAATGCTGTTTGGAGAGATGCGGGTTGGCGATGGCGACACCCACCGAGAAGAGGTCGAGAGTGACCTGCCATGAAGGATCCTCCACAAGGGAATGCCAACGACCCTCGTCACGATGGGGATGGTCGACGACAAGGAAGGAAGCCTCGGGGCTGTGGAGCTCAGCAACACCCCCGTCGCGCGAGGCGGTGACACCGAAATGGCGCTCCAGCCGCCACACCGTAGCCTCGAAACGGTCCCTGGGAGCCCCTTCGGCACGCGAGCAGAGCACCTCGGTGTACAGGTCGTAGACGAAGGGCGAATGCAACGAGAACTGGGTCTTGGCACACAGCAGATGAGTGAGGCGATTCATGGTGCAAAAATACGAAAAAAATGAGAATTGGAAATTGAAAATTGAAATTATATGAGAACCAAATATCTATTGCTTTTTCTGACAGCTTTGACGCTGCTGGTTTCCTGTGGTGGGGATGACACGCCGCAACCCAAACCCAAAGCCTACCTCCGCATCGACATGCCGCATCGACACTATGTCGAAGTGGATACCCTACGGCCTACCGAAAGCCCCGACATGAAACCCATCCCCTCCCCTTTCCATTTCATCATGAACGACTACGCCATCCTCACGCGTGCCAAACAGAATGCTTCCAGCACAGCCATCGAGCTGTACTACCCTGAATGGAAAGGTTATGTGACGATGATGTACAAGCACATCAGGGGCACCGACGACCTGCGGGCGCAGATCGACACCGCGATACGCATGCTCAGCTTTCACCAGCAGGTGGCCTCGGGTATCGACGAGACCCTCATCCAGGTGCCCGACAACCATGTCTATGCCACCGTCTGGAGCATCAGCGGACGCAATGTAGCCACCACCTACCAGTTCATCGCCACCGACAGCACCGCCCATTTCCTCCACGGTGAAATCATCATCGACCAGACTCCCAACAACGACTCACTGGCCCCCATGCTCGAGTACATGCAGACCGACGTCGACAACCTCATCAAAACACTCCGTTGGCGCTAGACCCATGGCGAAAAAGAAGAAATACTATGTCGTCTGGCAGGGCAAACAGCCTGGCATCTACACCGATTGGGAGGAATGCAAAGAGCAAGTGCAAGGTGTGCAAGGTGCGCAGTACAAAGGCTTCGACAGCATGGCCGAGGCCGAATCGGCCATCAAGCTGCCGTATAGCAGCTTTGTGGTGCCGAATACTCCGAGTAATCAGAATACTCGGAGTAATCAGAGTAATCCCATTCTCTTCATCGACGAGAACGGCATGACTGCCGTGAGGCCGGGGACAGCGAATCCGCCCGTCCTCGATGCCTTGGCCGTGGATGCCGCCTGCAGTGGCAATCCGGGAGTGATGGAGTACCAAGGCATCTATATCCCCACGCGCACACAGGTCTTCCACTACCGCGCGGAGCGTGGCACCAACAACATCGGTGAGTTCCTGGCCATCGTCCACGGGCTCTCCTACCTGAAGAGACACCGACTGAACCAGATTATCTACAGCGACAGTGTCAACGCCATCTCGTGGGTACAACAGAAGAAGTGCAAGAGCAAGCTTCCCGAAGACAGCACCACCGCCGAACTATGGGACTACATCCACCGTGCCGAGCAGTGGCTGCACTCCAATACCTATACCACCGAGATCCGCAAGTGGGACACCGACCACTGGGGCGAGATCCCGGCAGATTTTGGACGTAAATGAACACCCGCAACCTACATTTCCGCTCCAATCGCGTCCGCGATATCCTGACGCTCTTCCACCAGGAACTCGACCCACTTTATGGTGTCGGCGAAGTCGGCACCTTCTGTGAAATGCTCTTCGAGGCTTTTCTCGGATGGGACAAGGTTCATCTGCTCATTTCCAAGGATAATACCATCGACCAGAGCGACCTCCTTCGTTTCCACTGGGCACTGGAAGACCTGCGCCAATACCGTCCCATCCAACATATCATAGGCCACACAGACTTCTGCGGCTGCCGCATCGAGGTGAATCCCGACGTGCTCATTCCCCGCCCCGAAACCGAAGAACTCGTCCACTGGATAGTGAATAATTTTTCATTTTCCAACTTTCAAATTTCAATATTAGACCTCTGCACCGGGAGCGGCTGCATAGCCATTGCCTTGAAGAAAGCCTTTCCACAGGCGGAAGTCACGGCTGTGGATGTGTCGGGGAAGGCCCTGGCGACGGCGCAAAGGAATGCCGAGGCCAATGGCACGGAGATACACTTCCTCCAGGCCGACCTCCTGAATCCCAAATCCGACTTCCGACTCCCCATTTCCAATTTGATAGTCAGCAACCCCCCGTATGTGCGCGAGAGTGAGCGGAGGCAGATGCAGCGCAACGTCCTGGACCACGATCCTGCCCTGGCGCTATTCGTCCCCGACGAAGACCCGCTGTGCTTCTACCGTCCCCTTGCCACTATCGCGAAAACACTTTTGGCTCCCGCCGGACTCTTCGTGGCGGAGATCAACGAAGCTTTTGCCGACGAGGTCTGCACTTTACTGCGCAAGCAACACCTCTCCCCCGCTGTCCATATCGACTTCCGTGGCAAAGCACGCTGGGTGACTGCCAGTTAGAAAAAATTTTTCCTCATTTGAAAAAAAGTGTGTATTTTTGCACCCTCATTTTGGGGTATTAGCTCATTTGGTAGAGCGGTAGGTTCGCAATCTACAGGTGACCGGTTCGAGCCCGGTATACTCCACGAGACAGAAAAGAGGGACTGGCGGATGCCAGTCCCTCAGTGTTTATTCCATCGTCCACAGCTACTTCTTCAGGAACTTGAAGTCGCGGCCGAGGTAGTAGGCCTGGTCACCAAGGCTTTCCTCGATACGCATCAACTGGTTGTACTTGCAGATGCGGTCGGTACGGGAAGCGGAACCCGTCTTGATGAGGCCTGCATTCATGGCCACGACAAGGTCTGCGATGGTGGTATCCTCAGTCTCGCCGCTGCGGTGGCTGATGATGGCGGTGTACTGGTTGCGCATAGCCAGATTGACGGCGTCGATGGTCTCCGTGAGAGTACCTATCTGGTTGAGCTTGATAAGGATGGAGTTGGCCACTTTCTTCTCAAGGCCCATCTTGAGGCGAGAGACATTGGTGACGAAGAGGTCGTCGCCGACGAGTTGGCAGCGGTCACCGATGGCGTCGGTGTGGAGGCGCCAGCCGTCCCAATCGTCCTCGGCCATGCCGTCTTCGATGGAGATGATGGGATAGCGCTTCACCCAGTCGGCCCAGAAATCGGACATCTGGGCAGGAGTGAGTTTCTCGCCAGTGCTCCACTTGAGCTCATAAATGTTCTCCTCGGCGTTGTAGAATTCCGAGGCAGCGGCATCGAGGCCTATGTAGACGTCCTCGCCAGGGCGGTAGCCCGCTTTCTCTATGGCTTGAAGGATGCAGGTGAGAGCTTCCTCGTTGCTGCTCAAGTTGGGGGCGAAGCCGCCCTCGTCACCCACGTTGGTGCTCATGCCCTTGGCCTTGAGCACAGCGCGAAGGTTATGAAACACCTCGGCACCCATGCGCAAGGCCTCGCTGAAGGAGGGTGCTCCGACGGGGAGGATCATGAATTCCTGAAAATCAATGCTATTGTCGGCATGACTGCCACCGTTGAGGATGTTCATCATGGGGATGGGGAGGGTGTAGCCGCCCACACCGCCCAGATAGCGATAGAGCTCCTGGCCGCTCTCTTGTGCCGCGGCCTTGGCAGCGGCGAGGCTGACTCCGAGGATGGCGTTGGCTCCCAGACGGCTCTTGTTCTCTGTCCCATCAAGTTCTATCATCTTCATGTCGAGGGCTTTCTGCTCATTGACGAACATACCCTGCAGTTCGTCATTGAGGACGGTGTTCACGTTGTTGACAGCGTTCAAGACACCCTTGCCGAGATACTGGCTCTTGTCACCATCGCGCAATTCACATGCTTCGTGGACGCCTGTAGAGGCTCCGCTGGGGACGGCGGCACGTCCCACTGCGCCCTGGTCGGTATACACATCGACTTCAACTGTAGGGTTGCCGCGACTGTCGAGAATCTGACGGCCCTTGATACCTATTATCTGACTCATAACTGTTTAGGTTAAAATGTTTAATGTTTTTATTTTGTTATTGAAATTGCAAAGATACAAAAAAAAAAGAAAAATGATAATCCAAAATAAAAAAAACGCTATCATAAACCACCCCTTTTCCCGTTTTATTGGATAGAAACTTTTTTTTTCGTCCCCGGCAGGACATCCGAAATGGATGCTATCTGTCATAAATCGGCCGGTTGATATTAATTCATTGATACAAAAAGTGTTGCATTTATCGGTTGAACATAAGAAAAGTTAAATAATGTTAAATCCTCATCCTCGTTTCCAATTTTGGGTCAAAAAGGGGGTATATTATATATATATAGAAAAAATTTTTTCTCCGCAAAGACTTCGTCCATGAAGAAGGCACCGGAAAACAAAAAACTCTCCCCGGAGGAGCTGCTGCAGATGCAGCGGCTCTATGAGGATGTTGTGCGCCGGCATGCCAGGCTGATACGCTATGTGTGCGCCGGCCGCTCGGGTGGCGACGAGGAGCTCTGCAAAGACCTGATACAGGAAGTCTCCGTCGGCTTGTGGCTACACCTCGACAGCTACCGCTCCGGCAGGCTGGAGGGCGCGTGGGTCTACTGGCGCGCGCGGAAAGTCCTCAACGACTTTTTCCGCCACCGCCTGCCGGAACACGAAAGGCTGAGCCGCGAGATTGCCGACACCGTGGCCGAGGAGACCTGCGAGGGACGCGAGTAGCTGGAGGACATCATGGCCCACCTCGCCCCTGACGAGCGCCGTCTGCTGGAGCTGCGACTCGAAGAGACGGGTGTCGAGGAAATGGCCGCCAGACTGCAGTGCTCCACCAGCGCTGTATACAAGAGGCTGCGCCATGTCATGGAGAAAGCCCATGAGATAAACGAAAAACTGAACAAACGATGAAACACAACGAGAACGAAAAACTGTTGTCGGCGTTGAAACGCCAGCAGCACCTGGCCGAGGAGCTGCGGCAGGGTCACCGGAGCCTTGCGGCAGCACTCACCGACGTGCCCGTCGCACAACTGCTGCGCCGCGAACGGCGCGAATATGGCTTTCGCCTGGTTTGTTTGGTGGCATTCGCCGTCCTGGCCACCGACGCCTGCACCCCGGCGGCAGCCGACACCACCATGCGCCTCAGCCACTATGCCTCGTCGGAACAGGCATACAACGACACCTTTAACCTTGTCCATCACCAATGAACAAACGCAATATCATAACGGTTGCCGTCTGTCTGGTGGCAGTAAGCCTGGTGCTGGTGGTGAAATGCCATCCACGCACACTGCCCATCGAGGAGTGCAGCCAGGTATACAAGGATTTTGCCGACGACCCTCATGTCGCCGTGGCCTTCATCAAGAACTTCCCCGTCAACGACACCCTCCGCGTCGACGTCACCACCCTCCGCGCCCTCGACTCCACGGGCTGGCACAGCCTGATGCTCTATTTCGGATACACAGAGGAGATGATGGAATATTACTATGAATTTGTGAAACAAAAGATGAACCGGCCGATACATCAATTTGTGAGTTTCTATGTGGAAAAAAATGATTTTAGAAATAGAGTTCCTCTAACCGATAGCAACTGCCTCTTGGTTACCAGTTCATACAAAGACCAAACCTTCAGCATCTACCATACCGACAATATTGAAATCAAAAATATAATAGCAAAAACAAAATTAAAAAAACTAAAACCTAAAAACAATGAAAGTGAATTTTAAAATCTTGGCACTGTCCTTGGTGCTGGGAACGATGGCCGTAGGCTGCCAGACGATGAAACTCGTAGTCGAGTAAACCAATAATTTCCAAGAAAATCAGACAGATTGAAAAACATCTGCTATCAAGGATAAATAAAAAACAAATAACCATGAGAAAATTCAGCAAAATGACGATGCTGCTCTTTGTGGCAGCGGCGATGTTCGCCTTCGCATCCTGTGACAAGGATGACGATGCATCTATTAAAGAAAGCCAGCTTGTGGGCAAGTGGTACTGGCAAGCGGCGAGAGGCACGCTGGAAATCCAGGCCAACCATGAAGCCCGGTTGAATGGCATTGATTATAATTGGACGTTGAAAGGGAACAAATTCAATGCCATACATGATAACTACGTGTCCTACGAGAATATTGACGTCGAAATCAAATCCATCTCATCAACGGAGATGGTGGTTGAAGGAACTTTAACCGAGACATACTACGCCTCGTCAAACACCCACACCAAGGATGTCTCCGACACCTTGAGGCGGGTTCAATAAAAAAACAGGAATAACACCAGTCATTAACAACACGTATCCTTTATAGCGATGAGAAAAACCTGTTTGGCAATGATGCTGGCAGCAGGAGGCATGGCCTTAGCCATGCTCTCCGCTTGCCATCATTCGGAAAAAGAGAATTATTCTCATGATGTTGTCACCTCCACAGCCGACGTCATGGAAGAAATAGAGACACCCCTAAAAATAGCAGATATCACCCATATCCGCCGTTCCGATGGAGTGCATGAAAAAAAAGGTGACTATCGAAACAGAATGTTACATCAAATAAAAATAAAAAAGGAATCATCATGAAAAGAATCATTTTACTGGCAGCAATGCTGTACGTGGCGCTGGGCGCCATGGCGCAGCAGGACACGCTCCATTCGCTGTATCCCAAGGACGGATACTTTTATCAATACTGGATGGATTCGGAAGATATAGAGGTGGGGGTTCTTGTATACAACACAACTGGAAATAATAGTTTAATGGGTTAT
>JAEEGG010004101.1_pt1 | contig 35603 bp, 30 predicted proteins | sample 9134161 | NCBI WGS metagenome assembly JAEEGG01 (sample SAMN16246543, study PRJNA631951) | gut metagenome | biome: gut microbiome; feature: rumen; material: CR-attached | host: Bos | place: Iran: Karaj | collected 2018-10
CGGGAATGTAGTATTCAATGTTGGAATAGAACTGCTGCAGGAACTTGTACACCAAAGCTACCGCCGTACATCCATCGACATCGTAGTCGCCATATACCATGATCTTCTCTTTACGCCCCATGGCGTCATTGAGCCTGTCTACAGCCACGTCCATGTCATTCATCAGGAACGGATCTATCAATTCATTTAACATCGGACGGAAGAATCGCTTGGCTGCGCTCTCCGTCTTGATGCCACGCTGAATGAGTAGGTCGGCGAGAATCGGACTCATGCCAATCTTCTCACCCAGCTCTTTAGCTGCCGCTCGTCTTTCTGATGTAGGTGGTTCGTAATTCCATTTGAAATGCATTTAATATATTATTTTTTTATTCTTTGTCGCTTTGGTGGCTGAAAAGGGTATAATAACCCAAATTAGCGCCCAAAGATAAGAATAAAAAATGAAAAAACGGCATAATCTGCTAAAAATTTTACAGATTATGCCGAATTTTACCTAAAAAAGGTGATTTTCCTGCTTAAATGCCAAGTTTTTTACGGATTTCTGCAGGGATGGCGTTCTTGTTGATGAGGAAGTCCATCGTGTTAGCAGCGATGAAGGCTTTGGTCATATACCAGGTTCCCTTATAGTCGCCTGTCTCACCCCATGAGTTCTGTACCATATAGTACTCCTTACCATTCTGGTCCTTGGCCACACCATAGATGTGCATACCGTGGTCGTCGGTCAGCTCCCAGTTGTCGAAACGCTCCTGGCGCATCTGCTGTGTGGGTACGATCTCAGGAACGTTGCATCCCAGTGAGTCGATGATATTGCGCTTCTTCTCAGCGGTGAGCTTGAGCCAACGGGCCATATCGCTGCCTCCGAGACCCTGTGCAGCCTTGGTGTCAACGGCATAGGCGAGACCCTTACGGGTGAAGCCCTCTTCCGATACGTCACCACCCCAGGCAACGGTATAACCCTTCTCAATGGCGTTGTCGATGATCTGCATCATCTCGTCCATTGGCAGGTTGTAGCTCAACGGGAAACGCCAGTTGTCCTGAACCTCTACGGCAAAAGCGGTGTAGAAGGGATGATGGGTGTAGCTGGTGATAGAAACATAATCGTCAAGATTGATGCCGAGCGAAGCCATGAACGACTTCGGGGTGTATTCCTTGCCATCATAGACGAACTTCTCTGGGCACTTACCGAGGTAAGCGTCGAGGATACCCTGCAGACCGACCTTCCACTGGTTGCTGATCTTCTTGGCTGAGCTCTTGGCAACAGCTGCCACGTAGGGCTCGAGGATGGAGAAGAACTCGTTGAAGTTGTTGAGCGAGTCGCCATAAAGCGAGCCTGGGAAGGGCATGGCATCGATGGGACAGATACCCCAGGTCTTCAAGGTGTGAAGCACGTCCTCGGCACTGCCACCCTGAGCAAACTGACAGTCACCATGATAGCGAACCACCTGAATGGCGCGCTCCATATAGGTTTTGTTGGCAACGAATGCCTCACAGAGGGTGTATTTCTTGCCAGTTGCCTTCAAGATCTCAGCCTCGAAAAACGAGAGAGTGGAGTAGTCCCAACAGGTACCTGAACGGTTCTGATCCTTAATACTGGTGATGGGATTCGCCTTAATTGTGGTGAATACAGGCTTGTTCTGGTTCTTTGCGGGCTCCTTCTTTTTGGCTCCCGCAGCACTCATGGCGATCATCGCCATCAGCGCGAATGTTAAAATCTTCTTCATGTTAATTATGTTAAATGTTTGTTTTCATAAACTCCTCGAGCTCCTGGGGATGATAGGGGATGCGCTTACTGCCGAGGAATCGGCAACCCTCCTTTGTGATCAGAATATCGTCCTCGATGCGGATACCACCAAAGTCCTTATAGGTCTCCAATTTGTCGAAATTAAGGAATTCCTTGCAGTGTCCGCTGGCCTTCCAGTCGTCGATGAGGTGGGGGATGAAATAGATACCTGGCTCATCCGTCATGACGAAGCCTTCTTCCAGCTTGCGACCCATGCGTAGGCAGTTGGTACCAAACTGCTCCAGATTTGGACGTGTCTCCTCATCGAAGCCTACGTAGATCTGTCCGAGACCCTCCATGTCGTGCACGTCCATACCCATCATGTGTCCCAGTCCGTGAGGCAGGAACATGGCGTGGGCACCTGCAGCAACGGCCTCGTCTGTCTCGCCCTTCATCAGACCGAGCTCCTTCAGACGCTCTGTCATCATCTTGCAGACAGCAAAATGCACATCCATATATTTCACACCAGGCTTGGCCACCTCGAGCACATAGTCGTGGCAGGCTTCTACAATGCTGTAGATCTCTAACTGACGTTGTGTGAACTTACCATTAACAGGCATTGTACGGGTATGATCAGAGCAGTAGTCGTTGAGTTCGCAACCTGCATCGCACAATACCAGACGGCCGTCTTCCAACTGTGCATCAGAAGGATTACCATGCATGATCTCACCATGCTGTGAAAAAATGGTAGCGAAGCTGTTGCCTTGTGCTAGACTGCGGGCAATGCCGTCCACTTGTCCTGCTACGAACCGCTCAGTGATATTGGGTTTGATGAGCAGCTGGGCTGTGGTATGCATCACGTAACCCACGTCGCAAGCTGCTTCGATATAGGCAATCTCCTCGGCACTCTTCGTGGCTCGCATCTTAACCACGGCCTTGATCAGCGGTAGCGAAGCAGCTTCCTTCTGTTTGGAGGGATGAATCCCCAGCAGATCCATGATCTGAATCTTTGTGTCGAAGCGATAGGGGGGCAGGAAATGAATTTTAGAGGTAAGAGGTGCGAGGTATGAGGTAAGAGATTTCATCGGGGCGGTCTTTGTTACGCCTACCTCTGCTGCGAGATCTGCAACAGATGGTGTATAACCCATCCAGACGATATCCTCCACGTCGATATCATCGCCGAAAAGCATCTCTGTGTCGTTGTCGATATCAATCACACCCACGAGTCCGTCACGATGCTGACCGAAGTAATACAAGAACGTTGAGTCCTGTCGCATCGGGGCATAGGCATTGGCGGGATAGTTCATCGGTGAGTCATTATTGCCGAAAAGGACAATCACGCCGTTGCCCACGAGTTTCTTCAACTCTGCGCGCCTTCTGATATAAGTTTCTTTGCTAAACATTGTTATTTCATTTTAGGGAATATGCAAATTTTTTGCAAAGATATGAAATGTTATTGACTTTTCCAAATTTTCCCTGACGAATTTAATCTGTTTCGGATAAATTTAGTACCTTTGTGCCCAAATTTAAAATAATAGACTTAAAATACAATGGGAAAAGTAATTCTGACTGGTGATCGCCCCACCGGAAAACTCCATCTCGGACACTACGTAGGCTCTTTGCGTCGTCGTGTCCAGCTGCAGAATGCGGGCGACTATGATCGTATGTTTGTGTTTATGGCCGATGTGCAGGCCCTCACTGATAATGCCGACAACCCCGAGAAGATTCGTCAGAACATCATCGAGGTGGCCCTCGACTACCTCGCAGCAGGTCTCAATCCTGAGAAGTGTGTGCTCTTTATCCAGAGCCAGATTCCTGAACTCGCTGAGCTTACCACTTATCTGATGAACCTCGTTTCTGTAAGTCGCGTGCAGCGTAACCCAACGGTGAAGACCGAGGTGAAGATGCGTGGTTTCGAGGGAGAGAGCATTCCCCTGGGATTCTTCTGCTACCCAGTATCGCAGGCTGCTGACATCACACTCTTCAAGGCTACCACCGTTCCCGCTGGTGAGGATCAGGAGCCGATGCTTGAGGTGACCCGCGAATTGGCCCGTCGCTTTAATCAGGTCTATGCCCCCGTACTTGTAGAGCCGAACATCCTGTTGCCAGAGAACCTCACGGCCCGTCGTCTGCCTGGTACCGATGGTAAGGAGAAGATGTCGAAGTCGTTAGGTAACTGTATCTATCTTTCTGATACGGCTGATGATGTCTGGCAGAAGGTGCGCTCGATGTATACCGATCCTGAGCATATCAACCTCAACGATCCTGGTCATGTGGAGGGCAACGCTGTGTTTACTTATCTCGATGCCTTCTCATGCGACGATGACTTTAAGGAGTTCTGGCCTGAGTATCAGAATCTTGACGAGCTGAAGGATCACTACCGTCGTGGAGGTCTGGGCGATATGAAGTGCAAGAAATTCTTGAATCAGGTGCTTAACAAGTTCTTAGAGCCCATGCGTGCCCGTCGTGCAGAGTTCGAGAAAGATATCCCTGAGATCTACAACATTCTGAAGAAAGGTACGGAACAGGCCCGCGAGGTCGGCGCCCAGACGATGGATGAGGTTCGCAAGGCCATGCGTATCGACTACTTCAACGATGCCGAGCTCATCCGCCAGCAGGTTGAACGCTTTGCAAAATAGACAGAAGAACAAATAAAGACATAGTAACAGACTAACATATATATTAACAGATATTTTTTAGACTGTTTATATAAATCTGTTAGTCTGTTACTATGTCTTCAAATAATTATTCTGTTAATCTGTTATTATGTCTTTAAAAAGTTACTCTGTCTTTAATAAATCGGGCCTGAGGCGTTTGGTGCGCTCCATGGCCTGTTCAAATTCCCATTCGCGGATCTTCGCCTCGTTGCCACTGAGCAGAATCTCAGGCACTTTCCAGCCCTTATAGTCCGCAGGACGCGTGTAGATAGGTGCTGCGAGGATATCGTCCTGGAAACAGTCGGACAGCGCACTCTGCTCATCGCCAATTACCCCAGGCACCACTCTCACAATGGCATCGGCAATCATCGCCGCCACCAGTTCTCCGCCTGTCAATACGAAGTCGCCGATAGATATCTCCTTGGTAATCAGGTGATCTCGAACACGCTGGTCGATGCCTTTATAGTGACCTGCTAAGATAATCAGATTACCTTTCAGCGAGAGTTCGTTGGCCATGTGCTGGTCGAAACGCTCTCCATCAGGCGAGGTGAAGATTACCTCATCATAGTCTCTTTCTGCCTTCAGGGCTGTGATACAACGGTCGATGGGTTCGCACTGCATCACCATGCCTGCGCTGCCCCCGTAAGGATAGTCATCCACGCGACGCCATTTGTCGAGCGTGTAGTCACGCAGATTGTGCAGACGAATCTCTGCCAGTCCTTTCTTCTCTGCCCTTGCCAGTATCGACTCGTGTACGAAGCCCTCCAGCATCTCGGGTAATACGGTAATGATATCTATTCTCATAAATAAAACGCCTTAATCTTCTCAATATATTGTTCGCCAGCTTTGCGTCCAATGTCATAGACGTGCTGCATCTCTTCTGGATCGTGTGAGATATGGCCGATAGGCAGCTTTTCCAATGGTCGTATCACGAGCGCACGACCAGCTTTCTCTGCCTCGTAGACATACACCAACTGTTTGTTGTACATCAGATGTCTGTTGTCCATCGCCTCAATCATCTTAGGATATTTCCGCAAGGCGATACGCATCAGGGGCATCAGCTTGTTATGCTCCTTTACATAGCCGTCAGGCTGGGTCAGGATCACCACATTCTTCTCGTAGCCGATGCTTTCGAAATATTCCAGGGGAATGGAGTCTGCCACGCCTCCGTCGAGCACCTTCATTCCTTCGAGTTCCACCACCTTCGAGGCTAACGGCATCGAGGCTGAGGCTCGGATCCAGTCGTAAGTCAACGGCCCGCACTTGTCGAGTTTCTTATAGACGGCCTTGCCTGTCTCTACATCGGTACAGACAGCATAGAATGCCATGGGGTTCTGCTCGAAGGCCTCGTCGTCGAAGATGTCGTATTGGGTTGGGATGATATGGTAGCCGAACTCTGCATTATACAAATCGCCCGTCTTCCACCACGATTGCCAGCTGCAATAACGCAAGTCCTTGGCGAATCGCTTGTTATAGCGGAGGGCTCGGCCTGGCTGTCTCGACTTATAGTTGCAACCAAAGGCTGCACCTGCTGACACACCTATTAGTCCGTCAGGCTCCACACCGTGCTCCATCATCACGTCGATAATGCCTGCCGTGAAGAGTCCCCTCATCGCTCCGCCTTCCAGTACCAGTCCTTTTTTCACTCCTTCTCTCCTTCTCTCCTTCAATCCTCTTCCCAATAGCTGATAGTGCGTGTCTGCACCACGTTCATATTCTGCGCCTGACGACCTTTCTCCCAGTACATCAGTTTCAGTTCGTTCTTCGTCCAGTTGCCCTCATCGTCGTGGTCGGTGTAGTCGTTCTTCATGTTGATGGAGAGGATACACTCGTTGGTCTTGTCAAAAACTTTCTGACTCTGCGTCTTGATCTCACCGTCGTCGTTGTAGGTGTATTCATTCACCGATCTTACCTGCTCCGTTACGTTCGTTAGTGTGCGACGCCTCAAGTTGCCCTCCTCGTCGTACTCGTATTTCAGTTCACTTTTCTTACCTGAAGGTTCGAGCATGGCGGCTTTCACTAAATAGCCCGTGGCATTGTATTCGCGGTCGATGATGTCTGTGGTCGAGTTCTTGCCGTTCTGGTCGAAGTGCTCCATCTGGCTCTCAAACACGGGGTTCTCAGTGATAATCTCCTGCACACTGCCTTTCAATCCCTGACTCATCGCATCTTTATAATATGGTGTGTTGTTGAGGTAAAACACATGGATGGTGCGCGACTTGTCCTCGTGTAACGTGTTCGAGATCTTCACATAGCCCTTGTCCATCATCAGATGTAACGATCCATCGCCTTTGGCATCGAAATTGCCGAAATGGCGCTGCAGCTTCAGCAGAAAATAGCGATAGTTGCGGTCGTATAGGGCGAAGGTGCGATAGGGACCGCTCGTAACAAGTACCGTCGACAGCAGCCCTGTCTTCTCATCCGTCGACACCACGAAGTTTGACTTGATGCCGTAGAACTCCCCACGGAAATAGTAGTCACCCGGATCAGGATCCTCAGGAGTGAACTGCTCCAGACCGATGCTCTTCAGCGCTGGCAGAAACACTGAGTCGGGTCCTTCCAAGGGCACACCCATCAGGTCGATACACCGTTCGTCGAGATCGCCCTTGTAGATGATGTCATCGCTCGTTGTATACTGAGCGTAGACAACAGTGAATAGTGAACAGTGAATAGTGAATAGTATCGCGAGAAGTCGTTTCATTTTTCAATCAGTTCTAAGAATTCGTCTTCACTCATAATCTTGATCCCAAGTTTCTCGGCCTTTTGCAGCTTCGAGGGCCCCATATTCTCACCTGCGAGGATAAACGAGGTCTTATTGCTGATGCTGCCCACGTTCTTACCACCGTTCTGCTCGATGATAGCCTTGTACTCATCGCGGCTGTGATGCGCAAATACACCACTGATCACGATGCTCTGGCCCTCAAGTTTAGTTGAGAGTTGAGCGTTGAGCGTTGAGAGTTCCATCTGCAGACCGTATTCGCGCAGTCTTCGGATAATCTCGATATTCTGGGCATCGTGGAAGTAGTTGATGATGCTCTTCGCCATCACCTCGCCGATGCCCTCTATCTCCTGCAGTTCCTCAAGACCCGCATTCATCAGGGCGTCGATGTTCTTGAAATGTCTTGCCAACAGCTTGGCCGAGGTCTCACCTACAAAGCGGATGCCGAGGGCGAACACCACGCGCTCAAAGGGCACTTCCTTCGAAGCAGCGATACCGTTCACAATCCTCTGTGCCGATTTCGTACGGCTGCCGTCGCCGTTAATCTGCTGCACGTCAATGGTATACAAGTCGGCTACGTTTTTGATCAGTCCCTGACGGAAATAGTCGTCGATGGTCTCAGGTCCTAACGAGTCGATGTTCATGGCCTTGCGGGCAATAAAGTGCTCGATGCGACCCTTGATCTGTGGGGGACAGCCCGTATCGTTCGGACAATACCATGCCGCCTCGCCTTCATAGCGCACTAATGGCGTTCCGCACTCCGGACAACGCTTGATAAACTGCACAGGCTGGGCGATGATGGGACGCTGGTCGATGTCGACACCTACGATCTTTGGGATAATCTCACCACCTTTCTCCACATACACATAGTCGCCGATATGCAGGTCGAAACTCTTGATAAAGTCCTCGTTGTTCAGGGTGGCACGCTTCACAGTGGTGCCAGCCAACTGCACAGGATCCATATTGGCCACAGGTGTGATGGCACCCGTACGCCCCACCTGATAGGTCACCTCGTTCAGACGGGTACACACGCGCTCCGCCTTAAACTTATACGCGATGGCCCAGCGTGGACTCTTCGCTGTAAAGCCCAGAGCGCGCTGCTGTCTTAACGAATTGACTTTCAGTACAATACCGTCAGTAGCCACAGGCAGGTTCTTACGTGCTGTGTCCCAGTAGTTGATAAAGTCATAGATATCCTGCAGCGTCTTTACCTTTTTCATGCCCTCAGAAATCTTAAAGCCCCAGCTGCGGGCCACTTCCAGATTTTCGTAGTGACCCTCCGCAGGCAGTTCCTCACCTAAGAGATAATAGAGGTAGGCATCTAACTGTCTTGATGCTACTAAACTCGATTTCTGACTTTTCAGCGTACCGCTCGCGGCATTTCTCGGATTGGCAAATAACGGTTCCTCCGCTGCCTCGCGCTCCTTGTTGAGCCGTTCAAACACGTCCCACGGCATCAGGATTTCCCCTCGAATTTCGAATTCGTAAGGGTAAGGAGTCAGGAACTGACTCCTTTTCAAAACCAGTGGTATCGCTCGTATGGTCCTCACATTCGCCGTCACATCATCGCCATGCACACCGTCGCCACGCGTTACGGCCTGCGTCAGCTTACCGTCGACGTACGTCAGCGAAATCGACAGTCCGTCGTATTTCATCTCGCAACACACTTCGAAATCCTCACCAGCCAAACCCTTCTTCACACTCTCGTACCAGTCGGCTACATCCTGTTCGTTGTAGGTGTTGGCTAACGAGAGCATAGGATATTTGTGTTCCACCTGCGTGAACTCGGCATTCAGGTCGCTGCCCACACGCTGGGTGGGGGAGTTGGGATCGGCCATCTCAGGATGCTTCGCCTCTAAGTCCTGCAGCTCGTGCATCATGAAGTCGAACTCCTGGTCGCCGATGGTGGGCTGGTTCAGCACGTAGTAACGGTAGTTGTGCTCGTGCAGTTCCTTCCGCAGTTGCTCAATTCTCTGTATCTCGTCCATTATTATTTCGTTTTGCCTGCAAAGTTACGAAAAGTCGAGAGCAGAACAAAAGAATTTAATCTTTTTTATGCCGAGACGGAGTAAATTCGCCGTCTCAGACGGCAAAGTTACATAAAAAAGTGAATAGTGAATAGTGAATAGTGAAAAATTTGCTACCGCTTAATTAATTTTCAAATAAAATAACTACCTTTGCGCTCGTTATGTGGATGATGCTGCGTGTGATACCCATCATGTGGCGGGCCGTCCGACCAAGCAAGGTCACTGATATGCCTGCCGTCGTCAATACCTTCTGGCTTCGCAAGGGCTACGAGGGACTGACGTTCTTCGGCCAGATCCTTGCCCCCACACAGGAACTCGCAGACCACTTCAACGCCAGCTTTTCGGCATTAAAGAACCACGAGATGATCCATCTGCGTCAGGCCCAGTCGTGTGGCGACTCCTGGCTCCGCTTTTACCTATTATATATATGGTACTGGCTCAAGATCAAAATGGCAAAATTACACAGTAGGAACCGTCCCTACTGTGTAAAAAACGCGGCTTATCTGCTGAATCCTTTTGAGATGGAGGCCTATGCCCGCATGCACGACCTCGACTATCTCAAGGGTCCTGCCACCGAGTGGCGCCGCTATGCCAAAATGTCTCTCAAAGACCGAATAAAAATCTATCAGAAATATGAATAAGAAACTCCAGGCGCACAGCGCCATCTTCTTCGCCAATACCATCTTCGGACTTGGCGTTCCTGTCACCAAACTCCTGCTCGACAAGTGGGTCACCCCCATGGGCTACATGGCTACGCGCTCCCTTGGCGCCTGCATCCTCTTCTGGATCATCGCCGCTTTCCTGCCCAAGGAGAAGGTCGAGCGTAAGGACTTGATTACCATCCTTGTTGGCGGACTCTTAGGCTTTGTTATCTCACAGACGCTGACGGCCTGGGCGCTCGACTTTACCAGCCCCATCTATTTCTCGCTCATCGCTACGCTGACACCTGTGGCCGTGATGGTCTGTGCTGCACTGACCATCGGTGAGAAAATCACGCCGATGAAGTTACTGGGAGTGCTCTTAGGTATTGCGGGTGCTGTGCTGATGGTGCTGATGAGTCAGTCGCTTGGCTCTGGAAAGAATGACCTGATCGGTATCATCCTCGCCATTCTGAGTGTGCTCACGTGGGCTGTCTACCTGATTATCACGCGAAATGTGGCGTCGAAATATTCACCTGTCACGCAGATGAAGTATGTGTTCCTTATCTCTGCGATTGTCACCGTGCCCATCGTCATTCCTGAACTCTCCATGAATGTCCTCTATACTTGGGCCTGGGGTTGGGATGGGGTGCTCGAAATGGCTTTCATCGTGGTCTGTGCCACTGCACTCGGCTATTTCCTCATCCCCTTCGCTATGAAGTATCTGCAAGCCACTACGGTCTCCATCTATACCAATCTGCAACCCGTCATCGCTGCGTTCGTGGCCATCTGGCTCGGACAGGATGTGCTCACCTGGGATAAGCCCGTAGCTGGTATCCTCGTATTGATCAGTGCATATATCGTCACCGTTGTAACTGCTAAGGAAAAATGAAAAAGCTAAGATTTTTGATTCTGGCGCTTGCTTTTGCCGCCTCTGTTCCGATGATGGCGCAGAGCCGTCAGGTGGTGCTTGAAACCACATTAGGTAAGATTGTGTTGACACTCTACGACGATACGCCAAAGCATCGTGACAATTTCCTGAAATTGACCAACGAGCAGTTCTACGATTCGCTGCTCTTCCACCGCTGTATCAAGAACTTCATGATACAGGGTGGCGATCCTGACAGTAAGCATGCCGAGCCGGGGGTGACGCTGGGCGAGGGGGATAATGGCTACACCATCGAGGCAGAGTTTTTCGACGCCGACGGCCATTTGCTCCATCCTCATAAGCGTGGGGCCTTGGCAGCAGCGCGCGAGGGCGATAATGAGAATCCTGAGCGCCGTTCCAGCGGATGCCAGTTCTATATCGTCTGGGGCAAGACATACGCCACGCAACAGCTCTATCAGATTGGCGATAAGGTGGAGGCAGCCACAGACCATCGTGTCACCATGACCGATGAACTCCTGGATCTCTATCATGATGTGGGTGGTGTACCTCACTTAGACGGACAGTACACCGTGTTTGGCGAGGTGACTGAGGGTCTCGATGTGGTCGATCGCATCCAGAAGGTACAGACCGACGATTATGACCGTCCCATCGACGATGTCCGTATCCTCCGTGCCTACGAACTCCGTAAAGATTGATTGCCTATGGATGCCAAACGAATCTTGAAGTACCTGCGTCAGCTTTCGGCCAACAATAATCGCGAGTGGTTTCATGCCCACAAGGCCGAGTACGACGCCATCCGTGCCGACTTCGAACAGGGCATACAACAGGCCATCCTCCGTATCGCCTCGTTTGATGACTCCATTGCCCATCTCACGGTGAAGGACTGCACTTATCGCTTCTATCGCGACACCCGTTTCTCCAACGACAAGTCGCCCTATAAGAACCACCTCGGTGCCTATATCGCTGCCCATGGCAAGAAGGCGCTGCATGGAGGCTATTACCTCCATCTGGAGCCTGGGCATTGCATGGTGGCCTGCGGCAACTACTGGCTTCCCACGAACATCCTTACTTCGTGTCGCAATGAAATCATGGGGAATATCGACGAGTGGCTTCGTTGTGTGCGCAGTCCGGAGTTTCTGCGTTATTTCGGCAGTCCTGTGGCGAGCAGCTTTCCTGCACCCACCGATGTGTCGAGCTGGGATCAGCCACAAGGCTTCGGACTCGAACGCCTGAAGACCTGTCCATCGGGCTTCCCGCGCGACTGGGAGTATATCGACTACCTCCGCCAGAAGGATTACTGTTGCTGGCATCAGGTGCCCGACGATTTCTACCAGGGCGACCGCTGGCTCGACGACATCCTTCCTATGTTCCGCGCTGCCAAACCCATGATGGACATGATGAACGCCGTTATCGACGACTACGAATAACTGTACACAGCGACGCAGTGACACAGCGACATTTGGTGTTGACGCTGCGTAGCTTGATAATTAAGAGCCTCTTATTCTCTGATAACACGCTTCTGTGCTCTGAAAATAGCCTCCAGACGAACAATAAGAGGCTATTATTTTGTCTTAGGAGCTGTCTTTACACATGAATGTATCAATGTATCATGTATCATTTCGTTTCATCAAGGCCGTCTAACAAATTATCTATATATAATATATATTTATAAATATATATTATATATAGATAATTATATAATCTTTGCTTCATTCCTTTGTTTTTTTCTAATCATATTTTGATTTTAGTAAATGATTCAATGATACATTGATACAATGTGTCGTAATGGGATTCTTGTCTATATGCCGCTGAGATTACTGCAATCTCCCACGATGAATAGTTCAATCTATGAGATTGCAGTATTCTCGCTCATAGCTTGCATACTTGTCACTATCCGCCCCTCATACACCAAAAGTCGCTGTGTCGCTGCGTACCTGCGTCGCTGCGTTCATGTACTGCAAAGTTATATATGAGTATGGAAAAGACAGCATCTTATTATTAATAATGTGTAAAATCTAAGTAAAAACATTTAAATCTCGAAGGTTTTTCGTAAATTTGCGTTTTAAAACTGATGGTATGGCTGGACAGATAATAAAACCAAACGATAAGGTCGTTGTAAAGATTGACTATTTACCAAGTGTCAATTATTCAATGATAAATAGTGGTATAGAGGTTTGTAATTCGCTCGTTTTGGAAAATAGCGATGACAAAGACTTGTGTGATTTGTCTGTCGAAATTAATGGCCAGTACCTCAAAGATAGTAGTTGCAGGTTTGAACTTTTAAAAAAAGGACAGTCTGTTCAAGTTACGACAATCAAAATTGAACCTGATTTCGCCGTTCTCAGTGAAATTACAGAAGCAGTGAAGTCCTCATTCCATCTTGTCGTTAAAAGTATGGATGATGTCATTTTTGCGCAAGACTATCCTATCACGCTTCTATCATACGAGGAATGGGCTGGCAGCAATGTGATGCCTGAACAAATAGCCGCTTTTGTTGTACCCAACAATCCGCTACTGCCAAAAATCAAACTGTCTGCAGCCAGGTTCTTGGAGAAATGGACTGGTTCTGCTGCTTTTGATGAGTACCAAACGCAAGACAGAAATAGGGTACGCGCTCAGGTTGCTGCTATTTATGAAGCCTTGCGTTCTGAAGGCATCATCTATTCCGCTCCTCCTGCCAGTTTTGAACAGACAGGACAGCGCATCCGTTTGGCCGATAAGGTGCTGATGGATAAAATGGGAACCTGTTTGGATACAAGCCTGTTGGTAGCATCGTGCCTTGAAGAAATCGGTATATATCCAATTATCCTAATACTAAAGGGACATGCAATGGTTGGTGCATGGCTTACTTCAAATATGTTTCCTCAGATGGTGTGCGATGATGCCAGTTACCTGTTGAAGGAAACGGCTGATGGCAACAATAATTTGGTCCTTCTGGAGTCGACTGCTATCACATCATCTGAGAGTATCAGTTTTGAAGATGCTGTCAAGAGTGCCATGCAGAAGATGAAGGATGACAGTCAATTCCTCTATTTTGTAGATATTCACCGTTGCAGACTTGGAAACATCAGGCCACTTCCCCAGCGCATTGAGAAAGACGGCAAATGGACTTTTGCCAACGAGGGCGTTGAACATCAGAATGCCACAGAAACCATTAAAAACTACAGTCATTATGATCTGAGACTGGAAGATACTGGAAAGCCAACCACTAAACAGATGATCTGGGAGCGTAAACTCCTTGATTTCTCATTGCGAAACAACCTGCTGAACACAAGACTTGGCAGGAAGGTTATACCTTTTATTTCCTTTGAGATTGAGCATTTGGAAGATCATCTCCAGGCAGGTGAAGACTATAGCATCACACCATCGCCAGGAAAGAAACTTGAACCCAATGCTGAAGGCATGTATGATTCCAGTCAGCAGGCGACTGAATATCAGGCTTACGTTTCTGAGTTGATTCGTAATCATAAGATTGCATCTTATCTGACAGAAACAGAACTTCAGAACGCCCTGAAGCATGTCTATAGAACAGCCCGTACTTCATTGGAGGAGAATGGTGCCAATAGTCTGTTCCTGGCATTAGGTATGCTCAAATGGTATGAGACGTCGAAGAGTGAGCAACCCCGTTATGCGCCAATTCTTCTGTTGCCTGTAGATATAGTGCGCAGAAGCAACAATAACTATATTATCCGTAAACGTGATGAGGAAATTATCCTCAATATCACTTTGGTAGAGCTGTTAAAGCAGAATTTCAGAATCAATCTGGATGTGCTGAAGGAATTGCCAAAGGATGAGAGCGGTGTGGATGTGAAACTAATATTTACGTATTTTCGCAGAGCCATCATCGAACAAAAGAAATGGGATGTCATAGAGGAGTCGATGCTTGGTCTGTTCTCCTTTAACAAATTTGTGATGTGGAATGATATTCATTCTAATACAGACAAGTTGAAGGAAAACGTTGTTGTAGCTTCCCTGATTGACAAGCAGGACAAACAGGAAATGGCTGAAAATGCTGTGGACGCAAGGACTATAGACAAAGAAAGTGCGCCAATGGATTATGCGATTCCTCTTGATGTGGACTCTTCGCAAATGGAGGCCATCGTGGAATCTGGAACAGGAAGAAGCTTTATCCTACATGGACCTCCAGGTACAGGCAAGTCACAAACCATTACGAACATGATTGCCAATGCACTGTATCAGGGTAAAAGGGTCTTGTTTGTAGCAGAGAAGATGGCGGCATTGTCAGTTGTGCAATCGAGGCTTGAGAAGATAAATCTTGCCCCGTTCTGTCTGGAATTACATTCTAACAAAGCAACCAGAAAGCATTTCCTCGAACAGATGGATGAGGTTCTGAAAGTCACCAAAATCAAATCGCCAGAGGAATATGCCCAGCGTTCAGAAGAACTATTCAATGAGCGCAAGGAACTTATCAGTTATATGGAGGCTCTTCATCACAAGCCATCGAGTGGCCTGAGCCTATACGATTGTATCTCTGAGCATCTATCCATCAATGAAGACGAAATAAGCGAGCAGCTTCCCCCTAAAGAGCAGATAACGGCTGATTATATTGCTCAATGCAGGGAACAGGTGGAACAAATCAATGCGATACTTGACATTGTGGGACTGCCAAATCAGCATGCTCTTTTTGGCTTAGAGCCTATTGATAATCGACAAGAGACGTTAGATTCTATCCATACACTTCTTCAGGAGTTCAAAGGGCAGCACGAAAAGTTTGTCAGCCAATTGGAAAAGTTGAATGCTACTATCTCTTTGAATTTGAAAACAGAAGAAGATGTTCAGTGGCTGAAGATGTTTGCAAACATGGTTTCCTCTGAGAAAGAGAGGGATGAACTACATGATACCATTTTATCATCATATAGTGAGGACATACTGAAAATGGATGTCAACGCCTATAGTAGAGAATGGGAAGAAGTGAAGAGCAAGTGGTTCTTGCCGCGCTATTTTGCAAAAAAGAAATACTTGAAATCCTTACAGGTCTATGGGCAGGTATTCGAATCTGGCATTGAGGACATGCTAAAACTCGTTGGAGATTATCAGGACTACAGGAAGACCCTGAAAGTCCAAACAGAAGAATTAATTTCATACGCCCATTCCAGCGGGTTCAGTCATCAGGATCGCTACGATACATATATTCAATATCTTGGTAATCAAACAACTGGCAGAAGGCAAGAATTCCTCTATGATGCGGAATCTCTTACGTCTATCAATCAGAACTTAGTCAGTGTTACTGAGAAACTTAAAGGCTTGACGATTTCTCAGAATACCAAAGATGATATTATCAACCATTTGGGAGTATGGCTAAGTAACTACAATGATATTAAAGACTGGTATCACTGGGTAGACAAGAAACGCGAGCTAAAACAGATGGGTGTTCTGCCAGTGGTTGCGCTTATAGAGGAGGGCATCATTCCTAATAAAGCGATGAATGGTTTCTTGAAAGGAATGTATCACGTACTCATTGAAACTGCCATTGACGAGAACGAGCAGCTTAGGATGTTCAATGGGCTGAAATTCCGTCAGAAAATTGAAAAATACAAGCGTGATACAGCCAGGTTCCAAGAACTTAGCAAGGAAGAACTCTATAGTAAACTGGCATCCAGAGTCCCCTCTACATCTGCAGCTATTGCAGAAGGGTCAGAGATTAGTATCCTGAAAAGGAATATTACTAACGGCGGGAGAGGGAATTCCATCCGTTCTATTATGGACAGCATCCCCACCTTATTGCCAAGATTGTGTCCATGTATGCTGATGAGCCCAATATCAGTGGCACAATACATAGATTTGAATGCAGAGAAGTTCGATTTGGTGATCTTCGACGAGGCTTCGCAAATGCCAACCAGTGAGGCTGTCGGAGCAATTGCCCGTGGTAAGGCACTCATTGTCGTTGGCGACAGCAAACAGATGCCACCTACCAGTTTTTTCTCCTCTAACCAAGTAGATGAGGAAGAGGCAGATATTGATGACATGGAGAGTATCTTAGATGATTGCATCACACTCTCACTATGTGAACATCAGTTGAACTGGCACTATCGCAGTAAACATGAAAGTTTGATCGCGTTCAGTAATTCACAGTATTATGGAAACAATCTGCTGACATTCCCATCTATTGACGATCATGTGGCCAAGGTGACACTGGTTCCTGTGAATGGCGTTTATGACAAAGGACGAACCAGAAGTAATCCAGAGGAATCGAAGGCGATTGTCAGTGAAATCATACGAAGACTGTCAGATACAGAACTTCAAAAATATAGTATAGGTGTCGTTGCATTTAGCAAGGTTCAGGGTGATCTGATTGAGGACGACCTGCTTGAAGCACTTGATAAGAATCCACAGCTCAAGGAGATAGCCATGAATGGTAAGGAACCTATCTTCGTCAAGAACTTGGAGAATGTTCAAGGAGATGAGCGTGATGTGATACTCTTTTCTATTGGCTATGGCGCAGACAAGAACGGAAAGGTTTCTATGAACTTTGGCCCACTGAATAATGCTGGCGGTGAGAGACGATTGAATGTAGCAGTGTCTCGTGCACGTTATGAGATGATGGTCTTTTCCACATTGAAAGCCAGTCAAATAGACTTGAAACGCTCCAATGCAAAGGGTGTGGAAGGTTTGAAAGGCTTCCTCGAATTCGCAGAAACAGGTAAACTTCCGTTTGTCTCTGGTACCACTCATAACTTGGATATTAACGTTATGGTTGAACAAATCTGTGATGCTTTAGCACGCAAAGGTTATATAACGGAATCATTTGTGGGTAGGTCGAATTTCAAAGTCGATATTGCCGTGTCTACCCGTGAGCATCCTGAGAAATTCATCTTAGGCATACTCTGTGATGGAAGAACCTATTTTGAGACGAAGACCACCAGAGACAGAGAAATTGTCCAGCCGGGTGTTCTGCGTATGCTTAATTGGAGGGTCATGAGAGTGTACTCTATTGATTGGTATGAGAATCGAGAAAGAGCGTTGACGCAAATTCTTCAAGAACTGAAATTAGCAGAATCTGGCAAAACACAGAATGAGCCAACAGAAGTAGACGATGGTGAGAACCAATCGTCTGCCTCTTATGTATTTGATGCCGAAAAGATAAAAGAATCTGGCATTTCTGACAGTATTGTTAGGAACAAAGCATTGAAGCCTTACAATGAGTGTGAGATTGAGACGAAAAATGTGGATAAGGATTCTTTCAATCCATACGATGAGAAGTACGCCAGGATAATTAAAAGAATCTTGAAAGACGAGCAGCCCGCTACAGAGAGTTATCTTTGCAAGCGACTGGCAAAAGCAATCGGCTTTGGTCACGCAGGTGCTAATGTGCAAAGAGCAGTATCTTTTGCTTTGTCAGGTTTATACAAAGACCCTCTTTCTATCGATGGCATATATAGTTTTTGGTTGGATGAGAAGAGCGCCATTGACTACAAAAATTATAGAGCACCTTCGCCTCGAAGCATTACGGAGATACCTACAATAGAAATCGTGAATGCTATTAAAGAGGTTATCAAAGAGGAGTTCTCATTGCCAAAGGATAAGATTCCGACGATTGCTGCAAGGAAGCTTGGTTTCTCAAGTGCTGGTGCCAAAATTTGCGATGTTATAAATAAGGCCATAGGTTTACTTGAAAAGAATTCAGTTGTGGTTAACACAAATGGTATGGTGACAATATGTCAAGAGTAAAATAGAGGATTTATGTCACATCAGGAAACTTTGTGACTGTCAAAAAATGTCCTGCTCACAATGTGTCTGACATTTTGTGAGGTAAGAACAAGATAAAGATGTTTTTAACTGCAAAAATCGATGAAGTGGAAGAGAGCGAACTCACAAATAATTTTTGATAGTTCGACAAGAGGGCAAATGCATCACAAATATACCACAATCCTAACGTGGAACTCAGTCCTATCGTTGGTAATTCGGAATTAAGATGTAACATTTTTGGATTTTGCATACTCTATAAATAAAAAAGGTGTAAATTTGCAAGCGAATATGAGGACAATAGAAGAACAGTATAACCTGCTTAAGGAACTCCTGGCTATAGCTCGACAACGGATGAGCCTTATCCACGTCATCCAGCAGACAGAGCGAGTGGTGCGTGAGATAGATAACATTATGCATAAATGATAATAAAAATTAGATATGATTGACTTACCTACATTTATTACAGACCCTGCGTACAAGCAATGGATAAACGATATTGAACAACGGTTTAGAAGCCAACAGATCAAGGCCATCGTGCAAGTAAACTCTTGCAAGATTGAGTTCTACTGGAGCATTGGACGCGACATCTGTGAAATGAATGTCGAGCAACGATATGGTGATGGGGTGATAAAAACGCTTAGTCAGGACTTGCGCATGAAAATACCTGAAGTAAAGGGTCTTACTCCAGGAGGATTATATTATTGCAAACGTTTCTATCTGCTTTATAACAAGGTATTTGAGATATTTCCCCAACTTGAGGAAAAATCTGTTCCCCAACTTGGGGAAATATTGATGCCGTTACATTCTGTATCGACAGACACAGAAACTCTGCCATTGAACATCTTTGCAATACCTTGGGGGCACCATAAGGTGTTGATTGATAATTTTGAGAACGAACCTCAGAAGGTACTTTTTTATGCTGCAAAAACGTTGCAGAATGGCTGGTCGAGAGCCGTACTCGAAAATATGATTGGTGATAAAGGCAAAAACAACGGTTTGTACGAACGACAAGGCAATGCAATCAATAACTTCCCAGCTACTATGATGGCGCCAAGTGGTGATTTGGCAAAGGAGCTGATCAACGACCCTATAAATCTGTCGTTTGTCAAACTGAAAGAATCGCTTAATGAAGATAGTTTGAAAAAAGCTATGGTGCGCCACGTCAATGAATTATTGCTGGCTTTAGGCTCAGGTTTTGCATATATGGGAAAAGAGTATCTTCTGACAGTTGCAGGCAAAGAACAATTCTCTGATTTGTTGTTTTATAACACCCGCATTCATGCTTACGTGGTTGTGGAGGTTAAGATTACGGAGTTTGAATCATCATATCTTGGTCAACTATCAGGATATATGTCGTTGGTGAATCATATACTAAAAACAAATATTGACAACCCAACCATCGGACTTCTTATATGTCGTAGCAAAAACAATATGTTTGCACAATATTGTCTGGAAGGCTATACTCAGCCAATAGCAGTAACTGCATACGAGGGCGTAAAGATATTACCTGCAAACTTCAATGACTCTTTACCAAGTATTGAAGATTTGAAAAATGAGACAAATACTAAAGATTGATTTGATATGTCACGACGAGGTGACAGTGACAAAGTGTCCCGATGTGACACACTAAATTTGCAGATTGAAAGTGATATATTAATATAGAAACGAAATGACTAAAAACAATTTTTTCAGAATCGGGCTCTGGGTGATGGCGTGGTTGATGATGCCGACGTCAGTGGGAGCCAAGCACAAGAACTTTAAGGTGTCTGTGTATGTGCGTGCTGCTGAGGTGCAGAAAATGAAGGACCAGAAGTGGTTGGATGAGTCGTGGGCGACGATCTCCAGTCAACTGGATGTGGACAAGATCTATTTAGAGACGCATCGCGATCTGCTGATTGTGGATGATGCGACGATAGAGAAGGCGAAGAAGTTTTTTATGAAACAGGGCATCGAAGTGGCTGGTGGCATCACTTTTACCATCAACGAGAGTAATGAGTTTGAGACCTTCTGCTACTCCGACCCTGAGCATCGGAAAATGGTGCAGAATATAGCTGAGGTGACAGCCAGACATTTTGACGAGTTCCTACTCGACGACTTCTTCTTTACCAGTTGTAAGAGTGAGGTGGAGGTAAAGGCGAAGGGAGCGAAGAGCTGGACTGAATATCGTTTGCAGTTGATAAACGAGGCAGCGAAGAACCTGGTGCTGGGGCCTGCGAAGGCGGTGAATCCGAAGGTGAAGGTGATTATCAAGTACCCCAACTGGTATGATCATTTTCAGGGTCTTGGCTTTAACTTAGAGGATGGCCCTCGGCTCTTCGATGGCATCTGGACGGGTACGGAGACAAGAGACCCCGCGAGTGCCCAGCATCTTCAGAACTATCTGAGTTACAACATTATCCGCTATTTCGAGAATCTGCGTCCAGGCTACAACGGAGGTGGTTGGGTGGATGCTGGTGGAATCCAGATGAGCATGGATCGTTATGCTGAGCAACTGCATCTGACGGCCATTGCCAAGGCGCGCGACGTGATGCTCTTTGCCTATCACCAGTTGATGGATGTGGCCTTGCGCGACGAGATGCGTGCGCCCTGGCAAGGCACAGGCACCAGCTGGAATTACGACGAGATGTGTGCGCCGTTTAAGAAGGACGGAAAGACGGTGACGCCCTCTACGATGGCGCGTATTGCTGATGTCACCTTGCGAAAGGCCGACGATCTGGTGGGGAAGTTGGGAAATCCCGTTGGCATCAAGTCGTATAAACCCTTCCATGCCCTTGGTGAGGATTTCCTGCAGAACTATTTGGGTATGATAGGGCTGCCGATGGATATGTATCCCACCTTTGCCAACGATCAGAAGATTCTTCTGCTGACGGAGCAGGCTGCAGGCGATAAGGATATCATGCAGAAGATCAAGGCGCAGTTGCAGCGTGGGAGAGACGTGATCATCACCAGCGGACTGCTGAAGGCCATCCCAGAGAAGATTGCTGAGGTGTGCGAACTGCGCTGCTCAGACCTGAAGGCGATGGTAAACGATTTTGGCAGATATGGTCAGAGTCCGTGTGATATCCTGATTCCGCAGGTGCGCTATCAGACGAACGACAGTTGGGAGGTGATCAGTGCAGGACGTCCGTTGACAGGTGGCGTTTCAGGCTTCCCTATCCTTCACAAGGCAAAGTATATGGATGCTTATCTCTATGTGTTGACGATTCCTGACGATATGGGGCAGCTCTATGATTATCCCACAGGGGCACTGACGGAGATACGCAGGGTGATGAGTCAAGACCTGGATTTCTATCTCGACGGTCCGTCGAAGGTGAGTCTGTTCCTGTACGACAACCATACACTGATCGTGGAAAATTTCAACGATGAGCCTGTGGAGGTGAAACTGGTGTGCGAGCCTGACAAGTTCAAACGCCTAAAGAGTCTGGAGGACAAAACGACCGTTGAAGGAAAACTGGAGGACTATTATGTAGGTTGGCATAAAAAGAACGCCACGAAGTTTGCCGTTTCGCTGAAACCGCATTCCTACATGGCGTTCAGTTATGAGTAGATCTTCATGTAATCTTTTCTTTTTCGTCGCAAGGCTTGTGAAGATTTGGAAGTATGGGAAATCTTTGCTAACTTTGCAGACGGATAGAAATATTGCATGATTATGGGTGAGGATATTATTCAGTTTGACGGTATCAGGGATACGATGCAGGGCATCATCAAGGTGATTGGCGTTGGTGGTGGTGGCTGCAATGCGGTGAGGAATATGTTTAACGAGGGTGTGGAGGGCGTGACCTATGCCGTCTGTAATACGGATAGTCAGTCGCTCTCCAGATCGCCAGTGCCTGTGAAGATGTTGCTGGGGGCTACAGGCCTTGGCGCAGGCGCAAATCCAGAACTTGGACGTCAGGAGGCTGAAAACAATGTGGAGGATATTAAAAAACTGCTTTCTGACGGTACCAAAATGGTGTTCGTAACGGCAGGCATGGGTGGCGGTACTGGTACTGGTGCTGCGCCTGTGGTGGCGAAGGTGGCGAAGGATATGGGCTTGCTGACGATCGGCGTGGTGACGATTCCTTTCTACTTTGAGAAGAAAAGAAAGATTATCAAGGCGCTGAAGGGTGTGGATGAACTGCGTAAGAACGTGGATGCGCTGCTGATTGTAAACAATGAACGTCTGTGTGATGTATATGCTGATTCTGACCTCTCTGTAAAGGAGGCTTTTGTGAGGGCAGACAATATTCTGATGGATGCTGTGAAGGGAATTTCGGAACTGATAACGCTGCCCAGTGACGGAGGTATCAAGAGTGACTTCCGTGATGTGGAAACCACGATGAAAGACGGGGGAGGGGCCATCATGGCTATGGGACGTGCCAGTGGAGAGCATCGCGTGGAGAAGGCTATCCTTAATGCCCTCGATTCTCCACTGATCTATGGTAACGACATCGGCAAGGCCAAACGTATCCTTTTTAATATCTATGCCAGCGACGAGCATCCCATATTTGTGCGTGAGTTACAGGAGATTGATGATTTCTTCGATCAGTTAGATCCAAACATCGAGGTCATCTGGGGTACAGCCACGGATGACACTTTGGGTGAGGATGCGAAGGTAACCATCTTAGCTACGGGTATGGAGGATCATCTGGAAAAAGAGGTACAGATGGATGTACATACCAATGAGGATGATTACTACGAGGACATCATAAAGAAACTCTATAAACCCGTAAAGAAGACTCCTACTATGGCTGCAGCGATCACGCAGCAGGAAATTGATTTTGATGTGGAACCTGCGCCAGAACCTGAGCCTGCACCTGCTCTTGAGCCTGAACCTATAGAGGAGAATGAGCCTGAGGAGCCTACGATGGTGAGTCGTTGGAGGAAGTGGCTTAGGGATTTGATGAAGGATGTGACGGAATGAGCGGACAGCAGTTTTCACCAGGGGCGATTGCCAAGGAGATCAGACGATTGATTGAGCAATTGCAGCGGGCAGGGCGAAACGACTTGCTGTTGCATGCCATTGGTGTGCCCTTATTAGAGGAGCTGCGGATAGAGGCTGCGAAGGGCAAGTTGAGCCGACTGGTGATTACGAAGGATTATCGCTTTATCTTAGAGGATTATCACCAGGAGGTGGAGCTGCAACCTGTACACAAGGCCGTGTATCTGCTGTTTCTGGCACATCCGGAAGGGATAGAGTTCAAGCGGCTGGCAGAGTATCGTGAGGAACTGTTGCGCTACTATCTGGCAACGGCTAAGATGATGGATAAGGACAAGATCATCGAGGGCGTGGACCATCTGGTGAATCCGTTGGATAATGCCATCAACGAGAAGTGTTCGAGAATCAAGAAGGTGTTTCTGGAACTGATGGATGAATATAGGGCGAGCTACTACATTATCAGCAGTCATACGCAGAAGCATATCGCGGGTTCGAGCCGTATCTGGTATGAGCGGTTGAAGGTGATTACGCTGCCAAGAAATCTGGTAATCTATGAGAAATAAGAATCCCCACCGTTTTGGTGGGGATGCCTGTTATGTTTAGTTCGCTGCTTCGAATTCTTCAAGGAAGCGGGTGTCGTTTTCGGAGAACATACGGAGGTCGGAAACGCGGTACTTCAGGTTGGTGATGCGCTCGACGCCCATACCGAAGGCGTAGCCAGTGTACTCCTTGGAGTCGATGCCGCAGAGTTCGAGCACGTTGGGGTCGACCATACCGCAACCAAGGATTTCCACCCATCCAGTGTGCTTGCAGAAGCCACAGCCTTCGCCACCACAGATGAAGCACGAGATATCCATCTCAGCAGAGGGTTCCGTGAAGGGGAAGTATGAGGGGCGCAGACGGATCTTGGTGTCAGGGCCGAACATCTCCTTGGCGAAGGAGAGAAGCACCTGCTTGAGATCTGTGAACGACACGTTCTTGTCGATATAGAGTCCTTCCACCTGATGGAAGAAACAGTGTGCACGGGCAGTGATGGCCTCGTTACGATAGACGCGGCCTGGACAGATGACGCGGATGGGCGAGGTGAGTTTGCCGTTCTCATCGTGCATGCGCTCCATGATACGAGCCTGTACAGAAGAGGTGTGCGAGCGGAGAAGGATGTTCTTCGTGACATCGTCAGGATGCTGCGATACGAAGAAGGTGTCCTGCATGTCGCGGGCAGGATGGTCGGCAGCGAAGTTCATCTTGGTGAACACGTGGAGGTCGTCTTCCACCTCAGGACCATCAGCCAGTACGAAGCCCATACGCGAGAAGATGTCGATGATCTCGTTGGTGACAATCGTCAGCGGATGGCGTGTGCCAAGCTGGATGGGGTAGGGTGTGCGCGTCAGGTCGATGGCCTCGTCGCCATTCTCCTGAGTCTCACATGCCTCACGCAGCTGGTTGATGCGCTCGGTGGCGAGTGTCTTCAGTTCGTTAATCTTCATGCCAACTGTCTTCTTCTGGTCGGCTGCAACGTTGCGGAAGTCGTTCATCAAGGCTGTGATCTCACCTTTCTTGCTGAGATATTTCAGTCGGAGTTGTTCCACTTCCTCGGCGTTCTTGGCGCTTAATTCCTGCACTTCTTTGAGCAGTTCTTCTATCTTATCAAGTATCATATCTGTGTTAAAATTGCAATTTTGCGTGCAAAGGTACAAAATAATTCATAATTAATAATGCATAATTCATAATTATTTTGTAATTTTGCCGCAAATTTGAGAGAATCTGCGATAGATGATTATGACATTACGTCAATGAGAAAGGTTTTTGGTGCGTTTTTCGCATGTGTGCTGCTAATGTTTTCCTGTACGGGAAAGCAGGCGCAGCGGGTGGAAGAGTCGCTGACAGACTCCTTAGCCGATACCGTCGACACCGTGCCGATGGACACGCTGGAGCAATTGCTGTCGGAAATCCCAACACCAAAGGCCATGGACGAATTCTTCGACGATTTCTTCTTTAACTTCGCAGCCAACAAGAAGGTGCAGAAGGCGCGCATCATCTTCCCCCTGACCGTACACAAGGCCGAAAAGGACGAGCAGATCGAGAAGGGACAGTGGGAGATGGAGCGGTTTTTCATGCGTCAGGGTTACTACACGCTGCTCTTCGACAACGACGAACAGATGCAGTTGGCAAAGGACACGTCGATTAACCAGGCCATCGTGGAGCGCATCCTGCTGAAGAAGGATCAGGTAAAGGACTATGTGTTCAACCGTATCCGTGGGGCGTGGATGCTCAGGGAAATCCGCGAGACATCGATTGCAGAGAATCTCAATGCCTCATTCCTCGCGTTCTATCAGCACTTTGTGACAGACAAGGCTTTCCAGGTGAAGAGCCTGAATTCGATGGTGAAGTTTGTGGGGCCTGATCCTGACGACGACTTCAATATGATGGAAGGTGTGATTACGCCTGATACGTGGGAGGCCTTTGCCCCAGAGTTGCCCAAGAAGACCATCTACAACATCATCTATGGCGAACCGAAACCCGAAGGCAGCGAGAAGATCTTCATTTTGCGGGGTATCTCGAACGGAATGGAAATGGAGCTGCGCTTCAAGAAGGTGGGCGAACGCTGGTTGCTGATGAAAATGACAACGTGATGAGGGATATCAAAGACTATAGTCTGAAGGAGTATAATACATTTGGCATTGATGCCAAGTGCAGCAGGTTTTTGGAGTATGAGAGTGTTGACGAGGCACAGATGGTGGCTCAGATCCTGCGTGAGGCAGCTACACCTTATATAATAATAGGTGGAGGAAGCAATCTCTTGTTGACAAAAGATTACAAGGGCATCATGGTACACTCGGCTATGAAGGGTGTGGTTTTCGACGATGGACGGATGAGTTGCGGAAGCGGAGAAATCTGGGACGATATGGTGGCGCTGGCCATCCGAAACGGCCTCTATGGTATGGAGAACCTTTCGTTGATTCCTGGCGATGTAGGGGCTTCGGCTGTGCAGAACATTGGGGCATACGGTGCTGAGGCCAAGGATCTGATTGCTGAGGTGGAGGCTGTGGAGATTGCTTCTGGTCAGGTGGTAACGCTTCGTGGCGAGGACTGTGGCTATGGCTATCGCGAGAGCAAGTTCAAGCATGAGTGGAAAAACAAATATTTGATAACCTATGTCACTTATCAGCTCTCTACGACCTTCGTGCCTCATTTAGACTATGGTAATATCCGTGCGGAGTTGGAGCGGAAGGGGATTGAGAACCCTACGGCCCAACAGGTGAGGGATACCATCATCGAGATCCGCGAGGCGAAGTTGCCTGATCCGAAGGTGACAGGCAATGCGGGGAGTTTCTTTATGAACCCCATCGTGAGTCGTGCTGTCTATGAGGCGCTGATCACGCAATATGAGGGCATGCCCCATTACGAGGTGGATGCCGACCATATCAAGATTCCTGCAGGGTGGATGATTGACCAGTGTGGCTGGAAGGGTAAGAGCTTAGGTCGCGCTGGGGTACACGACAAGCAGGCGTTGGTGCTCGTGAATCGTGGTGGCGCTACGGGCGCGGAAATCGTCACGCTTTGTGAGACCATCCAGGCAGATGTCAAGGCGAAATTCGGTATCGACATCTATCCGGAAGTGAATATTGTTTAGTTTATAGTTTATAGTTTAAAGTTTATAGTTTATAGTGAAGCTGACGTTTTTGGGAACGGGGACATCGTGTGGCGTGCCAGTGATTGGATGCCAGTGTGAGGTCTGCCAGAGCACAGATCCCAAGGACAAGCGTACCCGTTGCTCAGCGTTGGTGGAAACGGAGAATACACGCTTGCTCATCGACTGCGGCCCTGATTTCCGCCAGCAGATCCTGCCACAGCCTTTCCGCAGGATTGACGGCATCCTGGTTACTCATGCCCATTATGACCACATGGGAGGCATGGACGATATCAGACCCTATTGTCAGTTTGGAGAAATCAACGTGTATGCAGATCCTACGGCCTGTCAGGGGATGTTAGAGATGCTGCCTTACTGCTTTGCAGAGAACCGCTATCCTGGCGTGCCAGCCATCGGACTCCACGAAATCCTGCCTCACACCCCCCTCCAGATTGGTGATTTTGAGATTGTTCCCTTTGTGGTGATGCACGGCAAATTACCAATCTTAGGCTATCGCATCGGTAAACTGACGTATATCACGGATATGAAGACGATGGACGAGGGTGAGATGCCGTATTTAGAGGGGACGGAGTTGTTAGTGGTGAATGCCCTAAGATTCGACAAACCCCATCATGCCCATCAGTTGGTTGACGATGCCATTGCTTTCGCAAGGAGGGTGGGGGCGAAGCAGACTTATCTGATACATTCCTGTCACGATATCGGACGCCATGAAGAGGTGAACAGGAAATTGCCAGCAGATATCCAGTTGGCTTATGACGGACAAACAGTGAATTTTTAGCGCAAAAAAGGCCGAAAAAGGGCTTGGTTGGCTAAAAAACGTTAAATACAGAGACTTTTTTATGGAAAAGCTTGGAAGGAAACGAGAATAATCGTATCTTTGCAGTGTGTTTTTCATAGTATTAGATTTAAGGTTAACAAAGGTTGGGTCCCAGCGGGGACCCGTTTTTTTTACCTTTTTTTCTTGGAAGACTTGCCGAAAATGCCCTTATAGCTCTTCATCAGTTTCCTGACCACCAAGAAGATGTCGATAGCCGTCACACTGTTGGCTATCAACCCTGAGATGTAATCGGCCTTGGTATTGCCTTCGCGCTTGATGAAGGTCTGATTCCATAGTGAAGTAAACTTCGTATTGTCGTCCTGTATCTGGTCAATCAGCTCTTCCTTGCGTTGACGGATCTCTTCAAGGGTGCGGAATTCATGTACTGGTTTCTTCTTGATAGGTAGCATAACTATTTACTGAGGAGCAAGCTGGCTAAGAAGTGAACAAGGGGCTTCTCTATCCAGGGCTTGCGAAAGATGATGAAAAGGATAAAGATTAGCAGGTGGATGGCTCCCACTATCAGGAACGCCCACGTCATGCCCATGAAGTTGGAGAGTCCGAAGGCGAGGGCGAATGAGAAATACATCACCACTGCTATGATGATGAGGATAAAAATGATGGCCAAAGTGGCCGCCTTCAGCAGACGCACCACTTTGTCAATCACATCTAACTTCAGATATTCCGTCTGAAGCCCGAGATAATGCTTGAGCACCTCAATGAGCTGCGCAATCGTCTCAACATTCTTGTCGCTTGACAGCATGGGAATGGATTATTCGTCCTCTGCAGCGTCCTCGATGTCGTCCACCAGATCACCCACTTCCTTGCGGCTGAGCTTGATGTTGTGCTTCTTGAGGAAGTCCTCTACGGCATCAGTAATCTTTACGCGAGTGTCTTGTCCCTTCTCCGGAGCCATGAGGATGCCCAGAGCAGCGCCGGCGATAGCACCGCCGAGGAATGCGCTTAAATAACCTAAACTCTTCATACTTAATATAATTTGAATTAAACAGTTGTTTCAGATGTGCAAATATACACATTAATTTTGAAAAAACCATAATTTTGCCCGATATTTTTTGTTAAAATGCTATTTATTCCTTTATTTAACAAACTTTATGCACATTTTTTAGGTCAAATTGCGTAAGATTTTGTAATTTCGCACCAAATATTTGAATTTAAGTATAACATTAATAAAAAACAAAGATGAAAAAGTACACCGTTTTGTGCGCAGGTCTGTGCCTCGCATTGGCTTTTACGAGTTGTAAATCAAGTGAGAGTGCCTACAAGAAAGCTTACGAGAAGGCTAAGCAGTATGACACTCAGACCGCTCAGCAGCAGTCTCAGCCAGTAGAGACCTCAACAGCCGTTGTGGCTCCCGTCCAGACAAGACCTGCCAACGATACCCGCGTGGTTGACAATGCAGACAATGTGTCTGTTCGTCAGGAGCGCGTATCAATGGTTAGTGGTTCAGGTCTGAAGGCTTATAGCGTGGTGGTTGGTTCTTTCGGCTTGGTTTCAAATGCAGAGGGCTTGCAGCAGCGCCTTCGCGATGCTGGCTATCAGGCTCAGATCGTGAAGAACGAGGATCGCAATATGTACCGTGTGGTAGCTGCCACTTTCGACAACAAGGCTGATGCTGCCCGTAACCGCGATCAGCTGCGTGCAACCTATCCCGATGCCTGGTTGCTTTCTAACCAGTAAGCACCTTGGCGCGGATTCTATCCATTGATTACGGTAAGAAACGTACCGGTATAGCAGTCACCGACCCTCTTCAGCTGATAGCAGGAGGGTTGGCGACTGTTTCTACATCAGAGCTATTCGACTGGCTGAAGGCCTATCTGGCCAAGGAACCTGTGGAGCGTATCGTTATTGGCGAGCCCCGTCAGCCTAACGGACAACCGAGTGAGAACCTCGCCCGCGTACAACAGTTCGTAAACCGTTGGCGCAAGGCTGTGCCAGAAGTGCCCATCGAGTATTTCGACGAGCGGTTCACCTCAGTACTGGCACATCAGGCGATGATCGACGGAGGCCTGAAGAAGAAAGCCCGTCAGGACAAAGCCCTTGTCGATGAGATTTCCGCAACGATTATCTTAGAGGATTATCTCCGCTCCCGCAAGTAATCATAATTATTAATTCTTAATTCTTAATTTGTAAGTGATTCTACCTATTTATATATATGGACAGCCTGTGCTTCGTAAGGTGTGCGAGGATATCACTCCCGACTATCCTGATTTGAAGCAGTTGATCACGGATATGTGGGAGACGCTGGCAGAGTCAGAGGGTATTGGCCTGGCAGCACCACAGATAGGCAAGGCCATCCGATTGTCGGTGATCGATCTGGATGTGATTTCTGACGACCTGCCTGAATATAAAGGCTTCAGAAAAGTGTATATCAATCCGCATATCGTGGAGTACGACGAGTCGAAGACGGACACCTCGGAGGAGGGTTGTCTGTCGTTGCCTGCCATCCACGAGAAGGTGGTGCGTCCCATGCGTATCCGTGTGGAGTGGGACGATGAGGAGTTCCAGCATCATGACGAGTGGATAGAAGGCTATCTGGCCCGTGTGATGCAGCATGAGTTTGACCATTTAGACGGCAAGATGTTCGTCGACCGTATTTCGCCGCTTCGTAAGCAGTTGATTAAGAGCAAGTTGACGGCACTCGTCAAGGGACGCTATCGCTGTGGGTATCGTACGAAGCCGGTAAGAAAATGAGAGATGATAGGTGAGAAATGAGAGATATGATTAGAATCTTTGCGAAAAATGGCTGTGAGATGAAAGCCATATTATGCAGATCCCATTTGTTGGTAATCATATTTATCATTTCTCATTTTTCATTTCTCCCTTCATTCGCCCAGTATAATATTGATCGCTTGGTGATGATAGGGCGCTCAGCGCTTTATTACGAGGACTATGTGCTCTCTATCCAGTATTTCAACCAGGCGATCTCTGCAAAACCCTATCTTTACGAACCCTGGTATTTCCGAGGCATTGCGAAATTCTATTTAGATGATTATCGGGGCGCGGAAAGCGACTGCTCGGAAGCCATCGAGCGCAATCCATACGTTGTAGGACTCTATGAGCTGCGGGGCCTCTGTCGTATCAACCAGAAGAAATATGCCGCTGCCATAGAGGATTATACAAAGGCCCTCCGATATGATCCTGAGAGTCAGAACCTCTGGCATAACCGCATTCTTTGTCGCATTCAGGAGAAGGACTATGAGCGAGGTCTGGCAGAGATCGACACGATGATCCAGCGTTGGTCGCACTATGCCAGGGCCTATTCCATGCAGGCGGAGATCTATCTGCTGCAGAAAGATACGACACTGGCTGTAAAGGCACTCGACAAGAGTCTGGAGCTCGATCCCTACGATGGTGGCATTTGGGCTGAAAGGGCCATTATCAGTCTGGCGCGACAGAAATGGAAGGAGGGTGAAGGATTCCTTGACAAGTCGATTCATCTGCTGCCCAAACATGCGGGCAACTATATCAATCGTGCATTGGCACGTTACAACCAGAATAATCTGCGAGGGGCGATGGCGGACTATGATACCGCTCTCGACCTGGATCCGAATAATTTCCTCGGCCATTATAACCGAGGCTTGCTGCGTGCGCAGGTGGGCGATGACAACCGTGGTATCGAGGACTTCGACTTTGTGCTTCGTTTAGAGCCAAATGACCTGATGGCCCTCTTCAACCGTGCTTTGCTGTTGGAACAGACGGGTGATCTGCGGGGTGCCATCCGCGACTATTCGAAGGTGATCGACGAGTTCCCCAATTTCTGGTTTGGACTGGAGCATCGTGCTTCCTGCTATCGTCGTCTGGGTAATAACAGACAAGCGGAGCTGGATGAATTCCGTATTCTCAAGGCCCAGATGGATAAGCGCTATGGTGGCAAGCAGCCAAGACTCTCGAAGCGTCAGATGCGTAGGAAGAGCGATACCGATCCTGACAAGTATAACCAATTAGTGGTGGCTGATGAGCAGGAGGTGGAGCACGAATATAAGAGCGACTATCGCGGAAAGGTGCAGAACCGCAAGGTGGAAGAGGGCCTGCAGCCGATGTTCGCCCTGTCGTTCTATGCGGTCAGGGACGAGATGCATACCTATATCCCCTACGACAAGGATGTGGAGGCCTTTAATCACCAGTCGAAATCACGGTCTTTGCAGATTGGCTGTACGCAGCCTACCATCAACGAAGACAGGATGCACAAGCACATTGCTTTCATCGACTCTGTGACAACGGCGATTGCTGATGCCAAGGGTGATGCGCGTGTCAAGCCCTTGCTGCTGTTGCGTGCTGTGGCGTATAGTGCCATCCGGAATTTCGATAATGCCATCGACGACCTCTCTACACTCCAGCAGTTAGACTCCGCCTCTGTACTGGCCTATTGGCAAAGGGCAGTCTGTCAGGCTAAGCTGAATGAGTTTAATGCCTCGCAGGGCACGAATATCGAACTCAAGTCTGCCAATGTGCTGAGTGATCTGTGCGAGGCCATCAAGCATGCACCTCATAATCCCTACCTATATTATAATAGGGGATGCCTGTATGCTCAGCGGAAGGATTACCAGCGGGCACTCGACGATTTCAGTCGTGCCATCCAATTAGATGCCAATCTTCCTGAGGCCTATTATAACCGAGGAATCGTGTATCTGCACGCAGAGAAGAAGGCGGAGGGTGTCGCTGACCTCTCGAAAGCGGGCGAATTGGGGCTTTACGATGCCTATAGTATCATTAAGAAATACCGTGAGAAATAATCTTTTGCGCAAAAGTTTGCGGGATTCATGAAAATGTAGTAACTTTGCACGCAATTTCAAATTCAAACATATATTGTAGATATGATTAACATTACTTTTCCAGACGGATCTGTTCGTTCGTATGAGCAGGGCGTGACTGGCTTTCAGATTGCAGAGAGCATCTCTCCGGCTCTCGCACGCAGCGTTGTCAGCTGTGGAGTAAACGGTGAGACAGTAGAGCTGAACCGTCCTATCAACGAGGACGCTACCATTGCGCTTTACAAGTTTGATGACGAGCAGGGTAAGCATACCTTCTGGCACACCTCAGCCCACCTGTTGGCAGAGGCTCTGCAGGAGTTGTATCCTGGCATTCAGTTCGGTTTCGGACCTGCTGTCGAGAATGGTTTCTTCTATGATGTGCTGTTGAAGGACGGCGAGAGCATCAAGGAGAGCGATTTCCCAAAGATTGAAGCAAAGATGAAGGAACTGGCTGGCAAGAAAGAGCCGGTGGTTCGTCGTGAGGTGCCTAAGGCAGAGGCTCTGAAGCAGTTTGCTGCTGACGGTCAGACTTACAAGTGCGAGCACATCGAGCAGGATCTTGAAGACGGTTCCATCACCACCTATACCCAGGGTAACTTCACCGATCTCTGTCGTGGTCCGCACCTCGTGGATACTGGTGAGATCAAGGCTGTGAAGCTGACCTCAGTGGCTGGTGCTTTCTGGCGTGGCGATGCCAACCGCGAGCAGATGCAGCGTCTGTATGGTATCTCCTTCCCCAAGAAGAAGATGCTCGACGAGTATCTCGAGATGCTGGAGGAAGCCAAGAAACGCGACCATCGTAAGATTGGTAAGGAGATGGAATTGTTCATGTTCTCCGACAAGGTGGGTAAGGGTTTGCCCATCTGGTTGCCCAAGGGAACAGAACTCCGTCTGCGTTTGCAGGATCACTTGCGTAAAGTTCAGAAGCGCTTTGGGTATCAGGAGGTTATTACCCCGCATATTGGTTCAAAGAGTCTCTATGTTACCTCTGGTCACTATGCACATTATGGCAAGGATTCGTTCCAGCCCATCCATACCCCAGAGGAGGACGAGGAGTATATGCTGAAGCCCATGAACTGTCCTCACCACTGCGAGATCTTCGCATGGAAACCCCGTTCATATCGTGACCTGCCTCTGCGTATCGCGGAGTTCGGTACGGTGTATCGTTATGAGCAGAGTGGTGAGCTGCATGGTCTGACCCGTGTCCGTTCGTTCACACAGGATGATGCCCACCTGTTCTGTCGTCCTGATCAGGTGAAGCAGGAGTTCCTCAATGTGATGGATATCATTGGCATCGTGCTGACGGCCTTCGGATTCAACTTCGAGGCTCAGATCAGTCTGCGCGATCCTAACGATCACGAGAAATATGTGGGTACTGACGAAGACTGGGCACTGGCTGAGAAGGCTATTGTGGAGGCTTGTCAGGAGAAGGGTCTGCCTGCAAAGGTGGAATATGGCGAGGCCGCTTTCTATGGTCCGAAGCTCGACTTTATGATTAAGGACGCCATTGGTCGTCGCTGGCAGTTGGGTACCATCCAGGTAGACTACAACCTGCCAAAGCGCTTCCAGTTGGAGTATACCGATGAGGATAACACGAAGAAGACGCCTGTGATGATCCACCGTGCGCCCTTCGGTTCTATGGAGCGTTTTTGTGCTGTGCTGATTGAGCACACCTCTGGTCACTTCCCCCTCTGGCTCACGCCTGATCAGGTGGCAATCCTGCCGCTTTCAGAGAAGTACAATGACTATGCTCAGGAGGTTGCCAAGAAGTTCGATATGGGTGGCGTACGTGCTACCATCGACCTGCGCAACGAGAAACTGGGTCGTAAGATCCGCGACAATGAGCTGAAGCGTATCCCCTATATGGTGATTGTTGGTGAGAAGGAGGCTGCTGATGGTACAGTGGCCGTTCGTCCTCAGGGTGGTGGCGAGCAGAGCGTCAAGACCATCCAGGAATTCATCGACGAGGTCAATGCCAAGGTCGCAGAAATGACGAAGAACTTCTAAATTTATAGTCTAAGGATTTTAGGATTTTGGGATTAGGTGCTCTGCACTGGATTTTTGGGAACTACTATGCAGGCTCATGTGCAGCTTTCCTGTAAATCCGAACCTTTAGGTTCTCATCCAAAATCCCTAAATCCTTTAATCCGTAGATTTATAAAACATATGCGATAGTTGAGTAATTATTCAAATTGGTTTCTTAAAATAAAAAAAAGAGGAAAAAATTTGGTTAATTCGCTGAAAGTTAGTACCTTTGCACCCGATTTTCTAAAAAATAGTTGATGAAGAATGACAAACTGAAGAATCAGTACCGAATCAACGAACAGATTCGAGTACGTGAAGTCCGCATCGTCGGTGACAATGGCAGCACCGTTGTTCCTATCCGCGACGCATTGAATATGGCCCGTGATGAGGGTGTCGATCTCGTAGAGATTTCACCTAACGCCAATCCCCCAGTATGTCGTCTCATCGATTACTCCAAGTTCCTTTACCAGCAGAAAAAGCGCCAGAAGGAAATGAAGGCCAAGCAGGTAAAGGTGGAGGTGAAGGAAATCCGTTTCGGCCCTCAGACCGATGAGCATGACTATCAGTTCAAGTTGAAGCATGCCAAGGAGTTTCTTGAGGAAGGCAATAAGGTTCGTGCCTATGTGTTCTTCCGCGGACGCTCCATCCTGTTCAAGGAGCAGGGCGAGGTGCTGTTGCTGCGTTTCGCCAATGATCTGGAGGAAGTTGGTAAGGTGGAGTCGATGCCATCGCTCGAAGGCAAGAAGATGTTCATCTACCTCGCTCCGAAGAAGGCTGGCGAGAAAAAGAAGAGTCAGCAGGCTCGTGACCGTGAGGCCGCAGCCCTTGAGGCCAAAGAGAGTCAGAAACAGGCTCAGGCTCAGCCGAAGGAGGATGTTGATACAGAGATGCCTGCCAATGGCGGACTCTTTGCCAACGCCAAGATCAGCGACGAGGCTCTCAAGAAGCTGACAGAGACAGAAGAATAAAGGTGCGCTGCGCCCGGTATATGCGTTGCCACCGCTTTAATTAATAACAATTAAATTTTTTAAAAACAATGCCAAAAGTAAAGACAAATTCCGGTGC
>JAEEGG010004103.1_pt1 | contig 35599 bp, 31 predicted proteins | sample 9134161 | NCBI WGS metagenome assembly JAEEGG01 (sample SAMN16246543, study PRJNA631951) | gut metagenome | biome: gut microbiome; feature: rumen; material: CR-attached | host: Bos | place: Iran: Karaj | collected 2018-10
TATGGAATCCACATATCAGACCACCATGGTCTTCTAATTTCACCATTAACATTAATACAGAGATGAACTACTGGCCGGCAGAGCCGGGCAACCTCTCTGAAATGCATGAGCCCCTGCTTGAATGGATTCAGCAGCTTGAAAAGAACGGCACCAACACAGCAAAAGAGTTCTACCATGCGAGAGGGTGGGTGGCTCACCATAACTCCGATATTTGGGCACTTGCTACCCCTGTGGGAGACCGCGGAGACGGCGACCCTCTCTGGGCAAACTGGTATATGGGAGGGGCATGGCTTTGTCAGCATCTGTGGGAGCATTATGCCTTCACGGGCGATAAGGAATATCTGCAGAAGGTTTATCCGACCATGAAAAATGCCGCAATATTCTGCATGGACTGGCTTGTGGAAAGCAAAGAGTCCGATGGAAAGACCTATCTCCTGACTTCTCCTTCCACATCACCGGAAAACCACTTCAGATACGACGGAAAGACATACGCCGTCAATAAAGGCACGACTATGGATATCGCCATCATTAGCGACCTCTTCGCCAATGTCATCAAGGCTTCGGAAATTCTCGACACCGACAAAAAACTGCGAAGCCAGATTACAGCGATGAAAAGCAGGCTGCTGCCGTATCGAATCGGTAAGCAGGGACGTTTGCAGGAGTGGTATGAGGACTACGACGATGTGGATCCCCACCACCGGCATATATCCCATCTTTTTGCGCTGCATCCAGGGAAGGACATCTCACCCATTAAGACCCCTGACCTTGCCAAAGCTGCTGACAAGACCTTCGAGATTCGAGGCGACGAGGGGACTGGATGGAGTAAGGCATGGAAAATCAATTTCGCCGCCCGGCTGCTTGACGGACAACATGCATATAAGATGCTCAGAGAGACCATGAGCTATGTCGATCCCAAGAACCCACGTCACGGAGGTACCTTCCCGAATCTCTTCGATGCTCATCCCCCCTTCCAGATAGATGGTAATTTTGGTGCTACTGCGGGAATGATTGAGATGCTGCTGCAAAGCCATCTTGATGAAATCCACCTGTTGCCTGCTCTGCCAAAAAAGTGGAGCCGGGGAATGGTCACTGGACTCAAGGCACGGGGGAATTTCGACGTGGACATTATTTGGGATGAATCCAAGCTCACAACCGCCACAATCCGGTCGGTCATCGGAAGCGACTGCAAAATCCGTGCCGATGTCCCCATACAGGTGGAAGGTGTCGGAACGCAATGCGTGAAAGAAGGCAAATATTACACCCTCACTTTTAAAACAGAGAAAGGGAAACAATATCAGATAAAATCAAAATGACACTTTTTTGAACTTTTTATACGCAAAATGTAATATAAATCGTGATATTTTTTTATTTGTAAAGTTTTTTTTATATCTTTGCAACAAAATGTATAAATTATCAATCTAATAAAATTATTAATTATGCGAGTAGTTATTAAAGACGATTTCGATGCAATGTCAAAATGGGCTGCCGATTACGTGGCAAAGCGCATCAATGACGCCAAGCCTACGAAGGAAAACCCGTTCGTGTTGGGTTGCCCCACAGGCAGTTCACCACTGGGACTGTATCAGAATCTCATTGAGATGTACAAACAGGGAAAGGTGAGCTTCAAGTATGTCATCACTTTTAATATGGATGAATATGTGGGGCTGCCCGAGGATCATCCAGAGAGCTATCACAGTTTTATGTGGAACAACTTCTTTAGTCATATCGACATACAGAAGGAAAACGTGCATATTCTTAACGGTAATGCGGAGAACCTGATAGAGGAGTGCGACGCATACGAGAAAGCTATTGAAGAGGCAGGAGGTATCGATCTCTTCATGGGAGGTATCGGGCCTGACGGACATATCGCGTTCAACGAGCCGTTCTCTTCTCTCGGTTCCAAAACACGTGTTAAAACGCTGGCAACCGACACGATTCACGCCAACAGCCGCTTCTTCGACAACGATTTTGATAAGGTGCCAAAGCAGGCACTCACTGTTGGTGTTGATACTGTGCTTGCTGCTCGTGAAGTGCTCATCCTTTGTAGCGGACACAACAAGGCACGTGCCCTCAAGCATGCCATTGAACAGCCAATCAGTCATGTGTGGACTATCAGCGCCATTCAGCTACATAAGCATGCCATCATCGTTTGTGACGAAGCTGCATGCGCTGAGCTCAAAGTAGGCACATACAAATATTTCCTTGAGAAAGAGAAAGGGCAGCCTCTCATCAACTGGAGCGTTCAGAAATAACTACAGAATCATAACACTGAAACCGTCGTTTCGACGGCATCAACTATAATTAAGGGTGGCTTCATAAACGAAACTGAGTTTATGAAGCCACCCTTATATTGTGTCAAAAGGAATAAATTACTTTTGTTCCATTTCTCTAAATGTAAATATCTAAAAAACTAAGGACTAAAAACTGACAACTATAATTTCTCTGCGCAATGCGGGCAGTATTTAAAGCCTTCTTCCACTTTCTTTCCGCAACGCGGACAACGTCCGTTTTTCACACGTTTGCGAGTTTCGTTGATATAGTTGGCAGAAACAATGCCTGTAGGAACGGCTATAATCGTGTAACCCAACACCATCACCAATGCCGACAGCATACGGCCAAAGGTGGTGACGGGGGTGATGTCGCCGTAACCGACGGTGGTCATCGTCACGATTGCCCAGTAGATGCTTGATGGAAGGTCAGTGAAACCGCTGCCGGGCTCGCCGCTCTCTATCACATACTCTACCGTCCCGATTATCGTCACAAGAATCAGTACGAAAAGCAGATAAACCAATATTTTGCTCAAACTGCGCTTCAGCGACTGAAGCAGGATAATACCCTCATTCACATAAGTAAACATCCGGAATATCCTGAATACACGTGTCAGACGGAACGCTCGGATCATCACTAGATAATGTGCACCGGGAAGTATCAGAGAAAGATAGAGTGGGAGTGTGGATAGTAAATCTACAATACCAAAGAAACTGAATATATAGTCCTTAGGTTTCGGATGACAGTAAATACGGACAGCATACTCAAGCGTGAAGATGAATGTGATAATATATTCCAAAATGGTGAGAATCGTCTTCACGGTTTGACCGGGGCGGGGAGTGCTTTCCCATATCGCAACTATCACGCTGATGAATATCACAATCAGCAGCGTGATGTCATAGCGTTTTCCGGCTGTAGTGTCAGAACCGAAAATAATATTATATAAAGATTTCTGGCTGTACCACCGACGACGTCTGCCTGCACTCATCTTTTTAGTTTTTTCTTTGGAATTTTAAATTTATCCGGGGAATATGGAATGCCAGGGATATCCGTCTGTTAAATTCAACACTCAAAAAATCTCCGGATAGAGCATTCCCTTGCAAATGCCTTCTGCCACTTCTTCTCCGCAGAAATAGGCTACGATGTCGTAGCTCAGCTGAAGGACGGCGGCAGGACCCTTGCCCAAGAAGAATTGGCCATCATGCACAACAAGCTCTCCTGTCGGTTCAGCACCGGTAAGAAAATCTTCAAACCCAGGATAGCAAGTGGCTTTCAATCCTTCAAGCAGGCCAAGATTTCCATAAACCAGCGGAGCGGCGCAGATGGCAGCCAATGGTTTGCCCTCTGAATAGTGCTGCATAATCACACTGCGGAGCTCCGTGTGATTGTCGAGATTCTTAGCGCCTGGCATACCGCCTGGAAGATAAAGCATGTCTGCGTCGTGGAAATCAACATCGTCAAAAAGCGCGTCTGCCACGATACCGACGTTATGGGCACTGGTCACAACTTTTTCGCCTGTCACCGACACCGTGCAAACAGGCAAAGAAGCCCGACGGCAGACATCCACAAAACCCAAGGCTTCGACATCCTCAAAGCCGTTGGCTAAAAACACATAAATCTTATTCATATAATTAAGTGTAAAGTTTATGGGATTTCGTTATCTCTAAATAATTCAGGGTTTTCCAGATTTTCCGAAAAATCAAAATAACTATCTCTGCTTAAACCTGTATGTAATCGTTCCTTTCTCTGCGTTATTGTCGCTGGCACTGAAACGGGCTTTCCTTGCTGCTGCCAACGCTGCATTCTTCAGTGCCTGAGACGTGTTGCCGCTTGTCACCGATGCGCTCGTCACATTACCTTGGGCATTTACCACAATACTCACAACCACAGTGCCTTCGCTTGTCTGATCTGTATAAGCGGGTTTCGGCAGACTGACAACTTTGCGTGAACCTACCACTGCCGATGACCCAACACCACCCGGACCATTTGAGTTGCCGCTCACACCATTACCATTCGATTTGCCTTGATTACCCTGGCCCGATGTGTTGCCGCTGCTGTTCTGGTTCTTTCCGTTGCCGAAACCGCCCATACGGCTGTTGGCTTTCGCGGCGGCATCAGCTCTTGCTTTTGCCGCTGCTTCTGCTTTTGCTTTGGCTTCTGCCTCTGCTTTTGCTTTGGCCTCTGCCTCTGCTCGTTTCTTGGTGGCTGCTTCTTCAGCGGCTTTCTTGGCGCGCGCTTCCTCGGCGGCTCTTGCTTTGGCGTCCTCTTCGGCTTTCTTCTTGGCTGCAGCTGCGGCTGCATCGGCTTTTTTCTTTGCTTCTAAGGCGGCTGCCTCTTTCGCTTTCTTTTCAGCGGCAGCCTTTGCGTCGGCTTCTGCTTTCTTTTTCGCAGCTGCCTCTTCAGCACGTTTCTTGGCTTCGGCGTTATCGTGGGCTGCTACACTGGGTTCAGTCTTCTGAGTCAGCTGGGCTTTCTTGTTGCTCTCGTTCGTGAGGTTCTCTTTTGCTTTCGGAACAGCAGGAGCCGTGCGGGTGGGCTCGCTCTTCTTGGGCGTCTTGTCTGTCGCTTTCTGCTCTGCTGGTTTCGACACTTTCTTCTCGGGGGCAACCTCTGCTTTTTTGGCTGGGGCAGCAGGTGCCACTGGGGCTGGTTCGGCTTTCGGAGGAGTTTTCATGTCAGCACCGGAGGCATGGGATTTTTCGCCTGCATTTGAAGGAGAACCTAATCCCTCATCAGGACCATTCACCTCGGGACTGATGATTTTTTGGACAGGTGGTTTCACCTTTACTGGCTCTGGTTCCTCTTCCTTCTCAGGCTCTTCCTCCTCTTCTTCCTCTTCCAGCTCTGTGTCGAGAATCACGGGGATGCCGTCGTCACGAAGCTCAGGACTAACTGCTTTCATCGTCAGAAACGACAACAGCAAAATCAGCAGAGCATGAATTCCCAGGGATATGCCTGCCGATAGATAATTTCTGCCTTTATGACTTTCTTCTTCGTAATGGTCCATTTGAGTTGGGATAGTTTGGGGTTAGATTGTCGGTTTGATCCGTATATTCCGTTTATCCCGGCTAATCAGATATTCCATCCGACACTTCTGCTTCTCTTTTCTCTTTGGGAGGCCTTGTGGCAAGCACCATCTTGAAATGACGGTCATTGGCCACATTCAGAACTTCCACGATATGCTTGTATGCTACCTTCTCGTCGGCATAGAGTGATACGATTAAGTCAGTGCTGTCTGTCTCAGACTGGGCTGAGCTCAGAACGTCTCCAAGTTCGTCGAGCGTCACTTCAACTTCCTCTTTGCCGTCGGCGGATGCAAAGATATGCTCCAGACTGTCTATCGTTACGTAGGCAGCTCCTTGCATCGTCGTCTGCTTCTTGCTCTGAGGCAAATTCACTTTCAGGGCGTTGGGCGACACCAGTGTGCTGGTAATCATAAAGAATATCAGCAGCAGGAAAATGATGTCGGTCATCGACGACATGTTGAACAATGGGGTCACTTTCGTGCGTCTGTGTAATGCCATAACTCTTAGTCTTCGTTCATGATGTCCATAAATGCCAACGACTTACGCTCAAGCTCATTTACCACACCATCAACCTTTGCCACAAGGTAGTTGTAGGCAAACAGAGCGACAATCCCGACAATCAGACCACCGACTGTCGTGACCATTGCCTGATAGATACCGCCTGAAAGCATGGATATGTCGAGATTTCCGCCTGCTTCCGACATCTGCCAGAAAGCCTGGACCATACCGATGACTGTGCCGAGGAATCCAATCATGGGTGCACCGCCGGAGATCGTGGCTAATACATGAAGACGTTTTTCGAGTGCGGCTACCTCCAAGTTGCCAGTGTTTTCTATTGCTGTCTGAATCTCGGGAGCCGGCTGGCCCATGCGGCTGATGCCACGTTCTATGATTCGTGAGCCTGGAGTGTTGGTCACTCGGCAGAAGTTGATGGCGGCTTTTATCTCACCGCTTTTGATATAGTCACGGATACGGTCCATGAACAGAGGGTCATTCTTCTCTGCCGAACGGATAGCGATAAACCGCTCTACGAAAATGTAAATGGCTATCACTGACAGGATACCCAGCACAATCATTATCCAACCGCCTTTCTCCAGGAGGTCCAATACGCTTAATTCATTCATTTTTTGTTTGATTATTGATGTTTGAATAGTGGACTTTGTTGCTTATCTTTATAATTACCTAAAAATCAATTGTTTATAAGTTGTATGCTTAAATCGTTTAACTGAAAAATGAGCTAAAATATAAATAGAAAAAACTTCATTTTCCCAAACATTCCTTATATTTCAGAATTGTTTCTTTCAGACCAAGGTAAAGGGCATCGCATATTAGCGCATGGCCGATGCTTACTTCATCTGTCCATGGTATCTGCTGATGGAAATAGGCCAAGTTCTCCAAACTCAAGTCGTGGCCTGCATTCAGACCTAAGCCGTTTTTCTTCACAATACGGGCTGCTTCGACAAATGGGGCAATGGCTGAAGCGGGGTCTTTCTTGTAGGCGGAGGCGTATGGCTCTGTGTATAGCTCCACACGGTCTGTACCTGTCTTTACGGCATAGTCTATCATCTCAGGGTCTGCATCAACAAAGATGCTTGTGCGGATGCCATATTCTGTGAATTCTGCCACGAGGTCACTCAAGAACTCAAAATTGGCCTTTGTGTCCCATCCGTGGTTCGATGTGATTTGATCCGGACTGTCTGGAACAAGTGTCACCTGGGTGGGACGGACAAGCTTTACAAGGTCGATGAAACTCTTTTGTGGATAGCCTTCAATATTGAATTCCGTACTTAGCTGAGGTTTCAGGGAAATCACATCGTTATAGCGGATATGACGCTCGTCTGGGCGGGGATGGACTGTGATGCCGTCAGCTCCGTAAGACTCGCAGTCGAGTGCCACTTGAATGATGTCGGGATTATTTCCCCCCCGGGCGTTACGGATTGTAGCTACTTTATTGATATTTACACTTAATTTCGTCATTTATATCTTTTTCTCGTTTGGTTTTCAAAATTCTTTTACTATATTTGCAAATCTAATTGCGTATTTCATGCAAAAATAGTGATTTTTTTGCTATCTAACATATAAAATAACAATATTTTGTGGAAAAATAACATTTGAATGTATCTTTGTTAATATGATTGAACATAATAAACGATTAAAATTCGCACTTTTCGGAAACTTGTATCAGGAGAAGAAAGCGGTGGCAGTCCAGAAATTCCTTGCCATTGCAGAACAACACAATGTCGATATTGCCATTCAGCGCAATTTCCATGAGTTTCTGGTAAATAACCTGCAGATTGCTGTGCCGGAATGTGAAATCATCGAAAACGATGACTTCTGTGCAGACTTCGTCGTTTGTATGGGAGGTGATGGCACATTCCTCAACGTGGCGGCGAGAGTGAGGGAAAAACAGATTCCAATTATCGGATTCAACACGGGGCGGCTCGGATTCCTTGCCTCTTTCTCACCTGAGAACATCGAGGAGACTGTCAGTGACATCTGTAAGGGAAATTTCACAGTTAATAACCATACAGTTCTGCATGCCACAACCAAAGGTCAAGAACTCGGAGGCATTCCTTTCGCTCTCAATGAAGTGGCGGTGTTAAAGCATGATATCTCTTCGATGATCAGCATTCATACCAGTATCGACGGAGAATATCTCACTACCTATATGGCTGATGGACTTATTATTGGTACACCTACTGGCTCTACGGCGTATTCGCTCAGTGTAGGTGGACCTATTGTGGTTCCGGAGGGAAACATCATCACGCTCACACCGGTGGCACCTCATTCTCTGAATATGCGTCCGATTGTGCTCACCGACAAGTCGGAGGTGGAACTGACGGTCCAGAGCCGGTCGGGAAGTTTTCTTGTCGCTGTCGATGGAAGAAGCCAGAGCTATCCCGACAACGTGGTAATAAGTATCAAAAAAGCAGATTACGACGTGAAAGTGGTAACGAAGCGCGGACAGAGTTTCTTTTCCACTCTGCGCAGAAAAATGATGTGGGGAGCCGATAGCAGAGGGTGACAACTATGCTTAACGCAAACCGACAGCTATTATGAGATTCAATAAGACTAAATATTCCACACGTAAGCTTATCGCATGGCTTTGGAGTCATCACAAAGGGTGCCGGCTTCAGGCTATGGTCAATGTGGTGATTGGACTGCTCCAAGTGGCTCTCGGACTTTGGGGAGTCGATTTGCTACGAAGACTCACCGATGCGGCAACGAGAGGGGAGGGAAATCTCACGGTGCTTGCCGTCTCGTTCGGACTGGTGCTCATCCTTGAGATGATTCTTAATATCATCAAGACATGGGTGAGAGCAGTTCTTGGTGTACGAACACAAAACATTATGCAGCAGGCGTTTTTTGCCAGGCTGCTTCATGGTGAATGGAGCGGGGTGGGCAAAATGCACAGCGGTGATATACTCAACCGCCTGTTCGGAGATGTGTCGGATATTGTGTCACTCATGACGGAGGTGGTTCCTTCGGCGGTCATCATTACCGTACAGTTCATCGCCTCATTTGTCTATCTCTACAAGATGGACGCCGCGCTTGCACTCATTCTTGTCGTAGCGGCACCTGTACTCATGCTTCTAAGCAGATATTATTTCCGGAAGATGAGGCGTATCGTCAGGAAAATCAAGGACAGCAACAGTGCGTTGCAGTCCATCATTCAGGAGAGTGTGCAGAACAAAATGGTGGTTAAGGTGATGGAGCAGTCCGACAATATGGTGAGAAAACTCGACAGGCGGCAGGCTGTGCTTAGATGGCAAATCAAGAAAAGGGCACGATTCGCTATCATATCCAAGACTCTGGTCAATATCGGATTTGCAGGGGGATATCTCGCTGCGCTCGTCTATGGACTTTTCCAGTTATATAATAAGGAGCCGGGAGTGACTGTAGGAGTCATCATGGCATTCACACAGCTCATCGGACGCATTCAGAAGCCGATGCTCGACTTCGCACGCCTCTTGCCAACGTTCGTCAATAGCCTCACCTCGGCGGAGCGTCTCATTGAGTTGGAGAGCCTGCCCCTGGAGGACGACAACAACCAGCGTCATATTGAGGGACTGCTTGGAGTGAAGTTCGACAATGTGTCGTATAAATATACGAAAAACGGACGTGAGGTGCTGAGGAATTTCTCCTACGATTTCAAGCCGGGAACATTTACGGCCATTCTCGGAGAGACAGGAGCCGGAAAAACCACACTCATCAGAATCATGCTCGCGCTTATTAAGGCTAATGCGGGAAAGACAACGATTTATTCTGATAAGGAGGAACATGGAATCGATGTATCTACCCGATGCAATTTCTCATACGTGCCACAGGGCAACTCGCTCTTCAGCGGCACAATCAGGGAAAACCTCCTTTTCGGAAATCCGAATGCCACTACCGCACAGATGAAAGAAGCTCTCCATATCGCCATGGCGGACTTTGTGTTTGAAATGCCTGAGGGACTCAACACTGTATGCGGAGAGGGCGGAGGCGGACTTTCCGAGGGACAGGCGCAGCGTATTGCCATTGCCAGGGCGATTGTCCGGCCATCAAAAATCCTCCTCCTCGACGAGGCTACTTCTGCGCTCGACATCGATACGGAACAAGAACTCCTGCTAAGGATTAAGCAGCATTACAAAGACTCAACGGTCATTTTTGTCACTCACCGACTTGCTGTCGTCGAATTCACAACAGACAATCTCCGAATGGAACGCAACCACTAAGCATTGTCTGTCATCTTTTTAAATATCCATAATATCTATAGTCTCTATAGCTACTAAAAAAAACTATAATATCCCAACCGAACCAATAATTCTCCTCTTCAAAAAATCTTCCCAACTCTTAAAATCAAAAATCATGTTAGAATATCTCCACGGAAAATTAGATGACCTCACCCCAGCCACTGCCACTGTGGAGTGTCATGGTGTTGGCTATCTGCTCAATATCTCTCTCAACACATTCTCTGCTATTCAGGGAAAAACAGAGGTTAAACTCTATGTCTATGAGGCTGTTAGGGAGGATGCATGGGTGCTCTTCGGATTCTCAACCAAACAGGAGCGGCTACTCTTCCTACAGCTGATTTCTGTCAGTGGAGTGGGAGGAAACACGGCACGGACCATCCTGTCGGCTTTCACCCCAGCTGAACTCTGCGATGTCATCCTCAACGGCAACGACAAGGTGCTGAAAACGGTCAAGGGACTGGGGGCGAAAACTTCACAGCGCATCATCGTTGAGTTGAAAGACAAAGTGGCATCCCTTGGTATCACGCCGGCTACAGTAGAACCGGGAGACCAGACCGCCAATCAAGTCAACCAGCAGGTGTATAACGATGCGTGTGAGGCGCTCAAGGCTCTCGGATATTCTCCTGCACCGGTGGCGAAGACAGTCAAGGCCATCCTCAAGGACGAACCGGACGCAACTGTCGAGAAAGTAATCAAACGTGCGTTCAAAATGCTCTGAAGCCATCTTCGACCAGAGCTGTATTCTTATCTTATCATCTTCTTGCCTTCTCGTCTTCTTTTATCCACGAGACGAATCTGATTGGCATCCACGTGTATAAAACCGAATTTCGTCCTCTGTGTTGAGTGGCGGTCATTTTCAGGGTTAATAAACTACAAACTATAAACTACAAACTATAAACTACAAACTATAAACATGACCTCTCCCGCTATAAAAAAAGAACAGATTCTCGTCAGAATCACAGGGCAGGACCGGCCTGGTCTCACTGCCTCAGTCATGCAAATACTGGCTAAATACAATGCGCATATCCTTGACATCGGACAGGCCGACATCCACAGCACGCTCTCGCTTGGAATACTTATCAGGATGGATGAGGCTAATTCCGGACAAGTCATGAAAGAACTCCTGTTCAAGGCGACAGAACTGGGGGTTAATATCGGATTCTCACCCATTTCAGAGGATGAATACGAGGACTGGGTCAACAGGCAGGGCAAGAACCGCTATATCCTCACGCTCCTCGGACGCCACCTTTCTGCCGCACAGATTGAGGCTGCCACACGCGTCATTGCCGACCAGGGACTGAATATCGATGCCATCAGAAGGCTCACCGGACGGCAGTCTATGAGAAATCCGGAGAGAAACCACACGCGAAAGTGCATTGAGTTCTCACTTCGCGGAACACCAAAAGACAGGGTGGAAATGCAGGCGGATCTGATGAGGCTCTCTGCCGACATGGGGATGGACTTCTCGCTGCAGCTCGATGATATGTACCGCAGGATGCGCCGTCTGATTTGCTTCGACATGGACTCCACGCTCATTCAGACTGAGGTGATCGACGAACTTGCCATGAGGGCTGGAGTAGGCGATAAGGTAAAAGCCATCACAGAGCGGGCCATGAGGGGAGAAATCGATTTTAAAGAGAGCTTCACAGAGCGCGTGTCTCTGCTCAAAGGATTGGATGTCAGTGTGATGAGGGAAATAGCTGAAAACCTGCCCATCACAGAGGGTGTGGACAGGCTCATGTATGTGCTCAAACGGTATGGATACAAAATCGCCATACTTTCAGGTGGCTTCACCTATTTCGGCAAATATCTTCAGGATCGCTATGGTATTGACTATGTGTATGCCAACGAGTTGGAAATCGATGAAAACGGAAAGCTGACAGGACGCTATGTGGGAGAAATTGTCGATGGACGACGTAAAGCAGAGCTGCTCAAACTCATTGCACAGGTGGAGAAAGTGGATATCAGGCAGACTATCGCCGTGGGTGACGGAGCCAACGACCTGCCTATGCTTTCGCAGTCGGGGCTTGGCATTGCCTTCCATGCAAAGCCGAGGGTGGTGGCGAATGCTCAACAGTCAATCAACACCATCGGTATCGATGGCGTACTGTATTTCCTCGGTTTCAAAGACTCCTATCTCGATGAGAAAGGAAACGCATAACTCATTATTGTGAATTATACTCCAAAGACCAACTACATTAGCTAAGCCCACTACACCGTTTCAGTGTGGCGATTCCATGTCTTTAACCTTATGTCGTATCTAGTGTTGGGTGGCTTATCATCCACAAGGCACTAAGAACTAAAGACTTAAGACTAAAAACTAACAACTACTATTGAAACGGGTTGATGGAATTGTATCTGTCCTGCATTTCACGCTCAATATTGCTTTCTTTATGCTGTGCCACTTCCTCCTCTGCCAGCAGATTGGCAGCGAGAGCGGCATCGGCATCTGCACCTTCGCTGTCGCCAAGGGCTCGCTTCATATCACTGCGCAGCTGAATAATCTGGGCATACTCACCATTCTGGTCTGTCGCGTCGTTGATGGTCTCTTCTGCTCCAACATAGTCGCCCATCTGCATCTGAAGGGCGGCTATCCTGACATAACCCTCGTGACTGAACGGGTTTTCCGCTATCACTTCCTTGTAACTCGACAATGCCTCTTCGGTGTTGCCGGTTAGTTCAAGCAGATTGCCACGTAGCAATTGAACATCGTCGTTCACCTCGCCGGCTTTGAGCAACTGATCAATGTCTGCCAGGGCTTCCGGGTATTTCTGCTCCTCTTTGTAGATTCGGGCACGGAGCAGATAGGGGTCGTTCGACTCACCACGCAACTCAACAGCATGTGTGGCATTGCTCTCTGCCGAATCAAGGTCACCAGTGGCAAGTTGCTTCTCTGCCAGTAGATAATAAGGGGTGGGGCGGTTTGCGTCCAGGCTGATGGCCAGGTTGCATGCATCCTCCATTTCATCGTAACGCTCTAACTGATATAGCAGATGAGCCAGAGTCAATGGGTGGTTCAATTGTTCAGGATACAGCTCACACAGTTCCTTCATCTCATCTACAGCCTGTTCTAGGTCGTTGTTGCGGATGTAGGTGTTTACCAATGCTACGTGAGCCTCCTCATCTTCCTTGATGTCAAGCGCATGGGTCAGATAGGCGATGGCATGTGCCAGACGTCCTGTCTGATACGCCTGAATACCATTGTATTTCAACACGTCGAAATTATTCTCATCACGTTTCGACTCGCGCTCTTCGTCGCTCGGCTCTTTGCCGCTGAATAATTTTTTGAAAAATCCCATATTATTATTGTTTTTTATTTTGTGATTCAGGCTATTTGATAGTAAATTAATCTGACAGCTAAAATTCCTAAGAACTAAAAACTAGCAACTAAGTCTTATCATTCCTGCATCCATTTCCAGCTCCTCCTCTTCTATCATCTCACGCAACGTGACATCTATCCTTTCACGGTTCGCATTCAGCTTGTTCAGTTCTTTTACGCTATGCCATTTACCGTCGGAGAGTAAATCCGAAATCTGTTCGCGGATGGACTGCGATGCCGATTTTGCCTGCTTTTTCCGATTGACTCTGCACACGTCACACTGACCACAGTCTTCCACGTCTTTTTCTCCGAAATATTCCAGCAATAGCCTGCTGCGGCACTGAGTCTTCGACGACGCGTATTTCAGCATCTCTTCTATTCGCATGCGGTAGTCTTCCTTACGATCGGCATAGACGTTTGGGGCTAAATACAGGTTGCGACCTTCAATCCGCCCTGTCATATAGGTGATGGTCGGCTGGTTGCTGCGCGGGATATAATCGATGATGCGGTGCTGCGAAAGGCTCTTCAGTTCTTCGTAGATGGGCTCTACGCCGATGCCGGTGATATGCGACATTTGAAGCTCGTCGATATACACATAGTCGGCAAACAGACCGGTGTAAGTCCGGAGCAGACAGTTGATGACGGACTCACGCCTCTGGCTGCCCTCATGGAGACGGTAGAGGTCTTCTTTGCTCAATACGAACCGCACGCGCGATTTGAACTCCGGATCCGTGCAGTAGTCGAAATAACCGGCGTTATGTAGCAGATGGAGCGCGCTGTCGGTCTGAACGGCAAACTGGCGGAATGCCTGGCAGAATTTCTCCATGCTGAACTGAAACGTGCGGTTCTTGCCTTCATCAATACCAACCTGGAAAAAATAGCTGATGTTGTCGTAGGTGTCTTTGATATAATCGATGTCGGGATAGGTCTCGGATATCCTGCGGCGGAGTTTCCCTTGGTCCTGACTGTTATATAGCAGAACGGCGTATGAACGTTTGCCGTCGCGGCCTGCGCGGCCTGCCTCCTGAAAATAAGCTTCTATCGAATCTGGTACGTTGTAATGTATCACCAGCCTGACATCTGGCTTGTCTATGCCCATGCCGAATGCGTTGGTCGCCACCATCACGCGGCAGCGCCCTTTCGTCCAGTTACGCTGACGAAGGTCGCGTTCTGCTTCAGTCAGACCAGCGTGGTAGTTCTCTGCACTTATGTCGCACTCTTCCAAGTGATGGGCTATCTCGCTCGTCAGACGGCGGGACCGTGTATATACTATCGCACTGCCGCCCTGAACGCTTGAAAGGATATGTATCAGTTCATCCTCTTTGTCCTCTGTCTCACGCACCACATATACCAGGTTCTTGCGTTCGAAACTCATCGAAAACACGTTCTTCTCCGGAAAGCAGAGCCGGTCCTGGATATCGTCAACCACTTTCGGGGTGGCTGTGGCGGTCAGGGCGAGTACGGGCACGTGGTAGGGGATCAGACGGCGGAGGTTGGCAATCTCAAGATAGGCGGGACGGAAATCATAACCCCATTGGGAGATGCAGTGGGCTTCGTCAACGCATATCATACAGATGTTGCGCATATAACGCAGTTTCGCTTGGAAAAGGTCGGTACCCAACCGTTCCGGTGAAACATATAGAAACTTAAAGTTACCGTAGATACAGTTCTCAAGCACGCGCTCTATCTCGCTGCGTATCATGCCCGAATAGACGGCCTCGGCTTTGATGTCGCGAAGACGTAGCTGTGATACCTGGTCCTTCATCAGTGCTATCAAAGGTGTGACAACGATGCACATGCCGTCAATCGCCAAGGTCGGGACCTGAAAACAGATGGATTTACCGCCGCCAGTAGGCATCAGCCCAAGCGTGTCCTTGCCGCTGCCGATCGAACAGATTATCTCTTCCTGTATGCCGCGAAACGAGTCGTAGCCCCAATAATCTTTCAGTATCTTCTTATAATCCGACAGTTCCAAATTCCGCCTGTGGTTTTTATGCTGGTTGTATGGTTCGTTCTTTTAAATCAGAAAGTTATCATGAATAGCCATTCTGTTTGTTCTCAGTTGCAAAAGTAAATACACTTTTCACTTAAAACAATTCAAAATAAAATAATTCAACTTTCGTGTTTAGATCAAACTGACATTACTACACTTAGCTGTAAATCGTCCGTATGTTTTTTTCCGCGTAGCGTTTTTTCCAGTCCATTTATGGATTGCTTTTTGCTTCTTTTTCAATGCTTCGACTTTAATTGTCCCTCCAACCGCTACTGTTTTTCAACAACAATGATGAACCGTACCGACGCTATGATTCTGAAAAAGAAGATTTTTGTTTTAATTATTTTATATCAGAAACTTGAATAAAATAATAAAATGTCCAAATAGCCAAATAAATAGTAAATTGTAAATCGTAAATCTAATTGTCTTTCTCTTCCGCCTTGATATCCACTATCAGCAGCTGGATATCCCCTTTCTTGTGCGTGTTGTCCTCAAGTGTATAGGCAATGTCGAATGAGCGTTTGGTCTTGATATACCGCGCATGGGAGCTCTGACCGAAAGCTATTCCGTTCATCACATGGTTAGAGTTCAAGTCAACCAGCTCGAGTTTGATGTGTTCCTGCTCTTTGCCCACAACCTTGCTCGTACCATAGTCATATACTTCACGGGTCATAAACGTGGGCTTTGGATTATCTGGTCCGAACGGACGCAGTTTTTTCAAATCGTTGAAAAACTTGTGGTTGATTTCCTGGAAACGGATCTCTGCGTCGATGTCGAGGTTTGCCTTTGTTTGGTTTGGAGAGATGTGGGTGCTGACATATTCTTCAAACATCTCGCTGAATTTCTCCACGTTTTCAACTTTCAGTGAAAGCCCGGCGGCATAGGGATGGCCGCCGAAATTCTCAAGAAGACCAGAGCAGTGCTGGATGGCCTTATATACGTCGAAATTGCTCACGCTTCTTGCAGAGCCGGTGGCCATGTCACCGGTGCGGCACAGCACGACTGCCGGACGGTAGTAAAGTTCGGTCAGGCGGGAGGCCACAATACCGATAACGCCTTTGTGCCAGGTCTCCTCGTATATCACCATCGAGCTCTTCCCGGCCATCTCTGGGGTAAGGTCAACATAAATGTTGGCCTCCTCGGTCATTTTCTTGTCTAATTCCTTGCGCTCCTCGTTGTATTGGTTGATCACGTGGGCTTGCTCACGGGCAAGGTTGATATCACGCTCCACAAGCAGACGGACCGACTCCTTGCCGTTCTGGATACGGCCGGAAGCGTTGATGCGCGGACCTATCTTGAAAATGATGTCGCTCATCGTGATTTCACGGCCGGTCAGGCCGCAAATGTCTTTAATGGCCTGAAGGCCAACACAAGGGTTGTTGCTCAGCTGGCGCAGACCGTGATAGGCAAGCACGCGGTTCTCTCCCATGATGGGTACGATGTCCGAAGCGATACTCACAGCCACTAAGTCCAGCAACGGTATCAGCGTGTTGAACGGGATGCCGTTGCTGATGGAGAAGGCCTGCATGAACTTGAATCCTACACCACAGCCCGACAGCTCGTTGTATGGATACGTGTTGTCCTCGCGCTTGGCGTTCAGTATCGCCACGGCGGGAGGTAGCTCGGTGCCGGGAACGTGGTGATCGCAGATAATGAAGTCTATGCCCAAACTCTTGGCGTAAGCGATTTCCTCAACGGCTTTGATGCCGCAGTCGAGAATGATGATAAGTGACACGCCGGTCTCCTGGGCGTACTCTATACCCTGACGCGACACGCCGTAACCTTCGTCGTTGCGGTCGGGGATATAGTAGTCCATGTTAGAGTAATAATTTTGCAGATACCGGTAAACTAACGCCACGGCGGTGCAGCCGTCAACGTCGTAGTCTCCGTAAATAAGGATACGCTCCTTGCGGCCCATTGCTGTGTTCAGGCGCTCAACGGCCTTGTCCATGTCCTGCATCAGAAAGGGGTCGTGGAGCGATTGAAGATGAGGACGAAAGAAGGCGTATGCTTCTTCGGGCGTCGTTATTCCGCGACGTAGCAGTAGCAGACAAATCACGGGACTGATATTCAGGTCCACTGAAAGCTTAGCCGCAGCCGCTTGCTCTTCGGGAGACGGTGAGGTGTAATTCCATTTGTAATTCATTATATATTGTTTTTTTTATTTTTCTGCTCTCAATATATGCGGACAGGACTGAATCTTTTTATTTTCAGCTATTTAGTTGGCTTCGTACAATTTTATTATTCGATTTACCGCATAATATGTTCCAAAATTACAAAAAAAAAATCAATTATCTGCCATTTCCCTTGTTAATAATGTGTAATTTTTTTATTTTCCTTTCGTAACCTTCTTTCTGACCATCTTCTAACGCAATCCCCTAGAATCTGACGATTTCTTTCGTCATGTGGTTGAACGCAGTGTTTTTTGTGCGAAACAAAGTTGAGCATTTTTTAATCCATTTTTTAGTCATTTTAAGCGAAGCGACCCAATAATCATCTGGATGGGTTTTGTTAAACGCAGTGTTTTTTTGTGCGAAACAACGTTGAGCATTTTTTTTGTTTTGTCTTTCGTCTGCCGTTACTGTAAGTGTAATCCCTGACTGAATCATTCATTCAATCAATCATAGTAAAACCTTATCATCCAAGACAAAACCTTTTTTTATTTTTTAAAATAAACGTGTTCTTACGATTCAGTAATCTGGTTACTGCTGACGTAAGAAAACATCAGCTCCTCCTTAACTTCATTTTTTACTTCCGAAACTTTTCACTTAAAAGGTTAACCCTATAAATTATTATACCCATGGGCAAATCACTTGCCTATGGGTATAAAAAAAGGGGAAACGCCTTTCCCCAATCTTGTTAACCTTAAATCTAATACTATGAAAAACACGATGCAAAGTTACAGCTTTTTCACCTCTCTGCAAGTGTTTTTATGAAAAATATCAGATTATCTGTCGTTTTCTTGATGTAAATCAATATTTGTGCGAAATTCACACAAATATGCTTTATTTGTTCTTTACGTAGTAAGCAAGCCCGCGTTTCACATTTTCCTTCACAGCGTTGCTCGACAAAGTGGCGCCGGTGATGGCATCCACTTTCAATGTCTGCGCTGCCTTCACGCTCTTGCCATTCCATTTTTCCAGGATTCCGTCACTCACTTTCTTGAAGAATTTGGGTGTCTCCTTGTTGGCAAGTGCCTCGATTTTTTGGATTTTATCCTTTTTGATGTAAATTTTCAAAGGAGTGGGCGACTGATACCCTTTCACATCCTGAGCCAGGGTGGTGGTGTTTATAATATAGGTGCCGTCTGACTGTTTGGTCAGTGGCTTGTCAGACTGATGCATGAAACTTGATGCGCAAACTGCGATGATGCACACAGCGAATACATAGATGATTCTTTTCATAATTACTGTTTGGTTAAAATTAAATACTATTAGTTTATTGAATATGATATGATTGTCTGAATAATACTCTTTACAATCCTTTTTCCAGACTTTATTTCTAAAAACTAATGTCTAAAACTAAAAACTAATATCTTTTTGACTGTTTCTTTATTTGAATGTGCGAAGTTAACAATTATTTTTTGTTTTTTATCCGTTTTTATTTACTTTTCTGAACAAAATTAACTAATTTTGTGACTTGAATTCTTTTTCGTTTCATTTTTTCTGAATAATCGGATGATTGAGACTCACTTTTCGTTTTGATTTCTATGAGATTTTTCTACATCTTTTCTGTTTTCATGCTTTTTGTCATGCCAAATGCCGATGCGCAGATTTTCAAACGTTTCAAACGGGCAAGGCAGAAGGCTGATTCATTATATCTTGCCAATAAAGAAAAAATCGATGCGGTTGATTCCATGTTGACTGTAAAATATCACCGAATTAACTACGACACAGCGTATCTGCAACGCCCTAAGACCAAATGGACACTCAAGGGCAGGGTAAACATCACAGGAGCCAGATTCAAAATCAGGTCTATGCAAAACGATATGCCGGTTAAAGCCAATATCACGGCGGACCATAAAGCTACGGCAAGCCTTTCGATATCCTATTTGGGCATCACTGTCGGAGGTGCTCTCAATCCGGCAGCACTTGCAGGAAGATACAAGGACTTTGAAATTAATCTCAACTCTTATTCCAACCGATACGGATTCGACATCATCACACAGAATGCCAAACGGTTCGACGGATGGATTAAATTAGGAAACCAGCCCAAAATCAAGCCGGAGGACGGAACCATAAAAGCGCGGTCGTTCAATATCAATGGTTATTATGTGTTCAACTACAGAAAATTCTCCTATCCGGCAGCATTTACACAGTCCTATATACAGAAAAGGAGTGCGGGAAGCCTTCTGGTTGGAACATCTATGGAATGGCAGACTCTCAAACGCAGCGCAGAAGACATCCTGCAGTCCTATAAGCTCAATACCTTCAACTTCGCACTTGGAGCTGGATATGGCTACAACTATGTGCCTGACAGGAGATGGCTCTTCCACGCGTCAGCCCTTCCGGCATTTGTAATCAGTGGAACCCAGAAGCTGGATGTCAACGGAGACAAAGAGAAAATTAACAGTGGCATCCCGCAGTTCATATTGACTGCCAGAGGGTCGGCTGTCTATAATATCAAGAATTATTTTGCCGGAACTTCTTTTGTCTTCAATTACTCTAAAGCGGGAAAATCGGACCATGTGCAGGTAAATCACAATAAATGGCTCCTCAGAACTTTTGCAGGACTAAGGTTCTAGCTTTATCTCCATGCCCCATCAGATTTTCGTTTCAAAACACTGTCATCCTTTTTTACTTTTAATTTTTACAATCATTTTAACTCCCGATTAAAATTGAAAGAATTCTCTTTCGCATTATACCGTCTCCCCTTTGACCATACCGTCACACTTGTGGCGCAGACAGAAGGTTTGCCGCAGACTGTCTCTTCCTTTGACGGGCTCAATGGGAAGCAGGGCTTTGTGGTAGCGCCATTCTGTGTGTCCGAAAAGCAGCCGATATTGCTTATCCGCCCTGATGTGGTCAGAACTTGTCATCAGGACGACCGTGATGTCCTAGCTGCCTTTTTTCATGAAATTGGTTTTGAGGTTCCTGATACTTTGATGCCTGCCGCTGACATAGCTCACGACAAAGGTAGATTGGAATACAGCCGTATATTCATGTTGTTTCACGGTGCGGTAGTGGAGCGGATGTTCAAAAAGATTGTATTGGCTCGTTCGGCATTCTATCCTTTTCAATCGGATGCCCACGATGCTACTGATGAGATGTGTGAACAAGCAAATCCGTCTTGCTCCCTGCTCGACTTGTTTATTAAGGCTTGCCGGAGGTATCCCCGGATGTTTGTGTCGCTCACGGTCACACCCCTTTCTGGCCTATGGATCACAGCCTCACCAGAGATGCTGCTCAGCGGAAGAGAAAGCTGTTGGAAAACCGTTGCGATTGCAGGTACGATGCCATGTGCTGATAATATGGTTCAACCGCTGGATTGTACGTCTCAGGTTCAACCGTTGGATTGCTGTGAAAGTTATCCTCATATCTCCTGGTCGCAGAAAAATATGGATGAACAGCGAATTGTAGCTGCTTATATCAGGCAATGCCTCGACTCTTTCTCTTCAGAAGTTGAGGAGGTGGGACCCAAAACAGTCAGGGCTGCCAATCTCTTTCATCTCAAATCTGAGTTCATGTTCTCTTTGAACGACTCTGAATATATAGGCAGCCTGATACAGGATCTCCATCCCACGCCTGCTGTCTGTGGAATACCGAAAAAGCTGGCTCAACAGTTTATCAACGACAACGAGACTTATCCACGCCGCTTCTACAGCGGATTTTCGGGAATGCTCAATTACAACTGCCACACCGACCTCTATGTGTCTCTCCGCTGTATGTCGGTTGAAAACGGCGGATTCCGCCTATATGCAGGAGGAGGCATCATGCCCGACAGCGACGAGCAGCAGGAATGGCTCGAAACCGAGGCTAAAATGCAGACCATGCGCAACCTGTTTAGTTTTTAGAAGGTTTGATTTTGTTCTTATAGTTCCTATAGTTCCTATAGTTCTTATAGTTCCCTATCAATAATCTTCTAATAGCGAAATACATAATATATTGTAAATTGTAAATCATTAAATCGTAAATCAATAAATTGTAAATCATTAAATTGTAAATCATTAAATTGTAAATCATTAAATTGTAAATCATTAAATTGTAAATCATTAAATCGTAAATCATTAAATCGTAAATCATTAAATCGTAAATCATTAAATCGTAAATCAATAAGTGTTTTCCGATAAGCCAAATATTCAAATATTGACATCATTGCTCATTGAGCATCAGATAAAGCATGCCGTTGTCTGTCCGGGAAGCAGAAACGCCCCGATTGTGCATAATCTCTGCCAATGTGGTCAAATCAACTGCATCCCCGTCACCGATGAGCGCTCTGCTGGGTTCTGTGCGCTTGGGATGGCGCTGAAATCGGGTCAGCCTGTGGCTGTATGTGTCACAAGTGGCTCAGCGTTGCTCAATCTCTTACCGGCTGTGGCAGAGGCGTATTATCAGCATATTCCCTTGCTCGTTATCAGCGCCGACCGCCCCAGACAGTGGATTGACCAGCTTGACGGACAAACTATGCCGCAGCAGAATGTCTTGAGCCAGTTTGCCGGTGACGCCGTTTCTCTTCCTGATCCACGCGATGAAGAGGAACAATGGTATTGCAACCGGCTTGTTAATCAGGCCCTAAACCAGCTGTATCAGCATGGGGGAGCTCCAGTGCATATCAATGTGCCCGTCAGTGAACCGCTTTATATGTTCAATGCCTCCACATTGGAAACTAATCAACGGATAATTCATGTCCATCATAACTTCACGGCTGACCTCAGCCCGTTGTTCAATCGAATGCAGACTGCGAAACGGCCTATGATTGTCATCGGGCAGACTGCTGATTATAAGCATCTCATTGATTTTAAACCGGACAATATCGTGGTGTTGCATGAGGCGTTGTCGGTCGGAGCCTTACCGTTCGAGAAAATATTGGCTGTCAACACGGCAGCGGATCGCCTCATGCCCGACTTCATTCTGTATCTCGGCGGATCTGTCGTGAGCAAACGGCTCAAGACATTCTTGCGTAGCGTGAAACAAGTTTGTTGCTGGCATGTCAACGACGATGGACTGATCTACGACACGTTTCAATGCCTGGAAGGGGTGGTGGTGTGTCCGTTGCCGCAGTGCCTACGGCAACTGAATCTGTTCTTTAACAGTAACAGCGGACATTTCGACAATGAGTTCGCAGATTTATGGAAAAAAGAACTGCAGAAAGCGGAGGAGGCGACATTGTGCTATCAGCCCCCTTTCTCCAGCATGATGGCAGTGAAAATGCTTGAACAGTCACTGCACGATAAACGCTGTTACACACATTACGCCAATTCATCTCCCATCAGGTTGGCGAACATCTACGCACGTCATCATGTGTGGTGTAACCGTGGGCTCAACGGGATTGAGGGAACGCTCTCAACGGCGGCGGGATTTTCGTTGATTGCCGACAATCCTGTCTTTTGTGTCATCGGAGACCTCAGCTTCTTCTACGACCAGAATGCGTTGTGGAATCAGCAGCTCAAAGGAAATCTCAGAATCCTGTTGCTCAACAACGGAGGTGGGGCTATCTTTGAGGGACTGAAGGGAGCACGGCAAAGCCCGGTCTTCCATACTGCCATTGCTGCCGCCCATCATACTTCAGCTGAGGGCATCTGCCGGCAGAACAACATCGGCTATCAGGCGGCAACCGATGAGGACTCACTGAACAACGGTATTGAATGGCTCACCAGCAACACTGCTCAATCTCAGTGCCCCCTTCTGCTCGAACTCTTCACCTCATCCGAAGCCGACAACCAGGCTCTTTCCAATTATTGGTAGGAACTTGCATTATGTGTGTCAAAAAGGAACCAACCATCAATGACTAAAATGAGGTAGGCGGGACCTCGTGTCCCGCAATAAAGTCAAAGCGGAGCATTGACTAAAAACTAAGAACTAAAAACTAAGAACTAAAAACTAGAAACTAAAAACTAGAAACTAAAAACTAAATATAACATGAGATCTTGGAAAACAATCAGAGAATTTGAGGAAATCCTCTTTGAAGAATACGAAGGCATAGCCAAAATCACCATCAACCGTCCACGTTATCGTAACGCTTTCACACCCAAAACCACGCTTGAGCTGAGTCAGGCTTTCGCCCTATGCCGTGAGATGCAGAACATTTCAGTGGTGATTCTCACAGGGGCAGGCGACAAGGCGTTCTGTTCCGGAGGCGACATGAATGTGAAAGGCCGTGGCGGATATGTGGATGAGCAGGGAGTGCCGCGTCTCAGTGTGCTCGATGTGCAGATGCAGATACGCCGCCTGCCCAAGCCCGTCATCGCCATGGTCAATGGATATGCCATCGGAGGCGGACATGTGCTGCATCTTGTCTGCGACCTCACCATCGCATCTGAAAACGCAATTTTCGGACAGACCGGTCCTAAAGTGGGTTCGTTTGATGCCGGATTCGGAGCTTCTTACCTCGCACGCATCGTCGGACAGAAGAAGGCTAGAGAGATTTGGTTCCTCTGCCGGCAGTATTCTGCCCGTGAGGCGGAGCAGATGGGTATGGTGAACAAGGTGGTGCCGCTCGAAAAACTGGAGGATGAGTGCGTGGAATGGGCGAAGACCATGATGGAGCGATCACCGCTGGCTTTGCGTATGATTAAGGCGGGACTGAATGCGGAACTCGACGGGCAGGCTGGCATTCAGCAGCTGGCTGGGGATGCAACCATGTTGTATTATTTCCTCGATGAGGCTCAGGAGGGCGGTAAAGCCTTTTTGGAAAAACGGAAGCCTGACTTCCAGCAATATCCGAAACTGCCATGATTCATCAAGTCGAAGAACGGGTATTCCATTTCAAACAGCCGGCAGGCACGTCAAGAGGTGTCTATCTCAAACGCAAGTCGTGGTTCATCACGCTATTATTAGAGGACGGTAGGAAGGGAATGGGGGAGTGTGCCCCGCTCCCTGACCTCAGCATGGATGCGATGCCTGATGATGATTTTGAATTGTGTCTCAATACTCGGATCAATGCAATCCTTCCTCGGCTGACGGAGGCACAGGAGCAGCCTGATGCACTCGGACGGCAGCTGAAAATCGCTGAGACGGCTTTCAGCGATTATCCGTCCATGCGATTCGGACTGGAGACAGCGTTGCTTAACCTGCATCATGGTGAACGGCTGTTCAACACGCCATTCTCACGTGGTGAGGAGGGCATTCCCATCAACGGGCTCGTATGGATGGGCAGTTACGACGAGATGGAAAAGCGGATGGAGGAGAAAATCGAAAAGGGATTCCGATGCGTGAAAATCAAAATCGGGGCAATCAGATTTGATGAGGAGCTGGAACTGATCCGGAAAATCAGAAGACGGTTCAGCCGGGACATTATAGAGATAAGGACGGATGCAAACGGGGCGTTCTCTCCAAGTGAGGCGATGGACAGGCTCCAACAACTCGCTCAGTTTCAGATTCATTCCATCGAGCAGCCCATCCGTCAGCATCAATGGCGTGAAATGGCGGAACTGTGCCGGATATCGCCAGTGCCGGTTGCGCTAGACGAGGAGTTGATAGGACTCTCCTCTGCCCATGATAAAACGGAGATGCTCGAACTGGTCAAACCTCAGTATATCGTGCTTAAACCCTCTCTACATGGGGGAATTGCCGGATGCAGTGAATGGATTGACCTGGCTGCCAAACGGGGTGTCAAATCGTGGATCACATCGGCGTTGGAGTCCAACGTCGGACTAAATGCTATCGCTCAGTTCGCATCCCATGTCTATGGTGAACACATCACCTTCCATCAGGGGCTTGGAACAGGTCAGATCTTCACCGACAACACCGACAGCCCGCTTTCCCTCCACGGCGAATACCTTTGGCATCATTAATCTTTAGAATATACACTTTTCACTATTCACCATCAAAAATGAAATTAACTCATTTTTTGAATGATTGGAACTCCCCTTCTCCCTTTATTACCCTAAAAACCAGCGGATCCACGGGTGATCCGAAGCCGATAAGCGTTGAGAAAAAACGCATGGTGGCTTCGGCAAGGCGAACCTGTCAGGCGCTTGGCTTACGTGAGGGCGATACGGCGCTGCTTTGTCTCCCTCTCAAATTCATTGCGGGCAAGATGATGGTCGTAAGGTCTTTTGTCGGAGGACTTAAATTGATTGTCGTAGAACCCTCCGGACATCCGCTCCAGTTGATCGACACGCTAGCCACGCCTGTTGTCTTCGCTGCGATGACACCTATGCAAGTATATAATTCAATGATGCGGCATGACGAACTGAAACGACTGAAAGCTATTAATAAACTTATCATAGGAGGTGGGCCGGTCAGTCAGGACATGGCTGCTGAATTGTTGAACTTTCCCAATGAGGTGTGGAGCACCTACGGAATGACCGAAACGCTCTCACATATCGCGTTAAGAAAGCTGAGTGGTTCAGATGCATCTGAGTGGTATGAGCCGTTACCAGGCATTTCCCTCTCACTTAACTCCGACGGATGCCTCGTCGTGGATGCGCCCGACATCTGCCCCGACACGCTCATCACCCGTGACCGGGCTGAAATCATCGAAAATCATGGGCATATATCTCGTTTTCGCATACTCGGACGTATCGACAATGTCATTAACAGCGGAGGGGTGAAAATACAGATTGAGGAGGTGGAGCGTGTGCTTGAACATTATCTGATCCTTCCTTTCGTCATCGTTCCTTGTCCTGACCCTAAATTCGGACAGACCGTCGTTTTGCTTACTACAGACAGTCCCGATAATGCCGCTTCCATAATCGACACCATCCCACTCGATATCCTGCCGAAATTCCACCGTCCACGGCATATCATCCAAGTCGATGACATTCCACTCACACCAACAGGTAAGCCTGCACGCGCTCTCGCTGCTCGTCTTGCAGCTGGTTATTCCTCCCGCCTTGCTTTATAACAATAGCTTCCTCTTGGAAACCATATTACAAAATCAAGGTAGGCGGGGCCTTGTGTCCCGCAATAAAGTCAAAGCGTAGCATTGACTAAAAACCAACTAAGAACAAAATACTAATCCCCTCCGCCTGCTATGATGTTGATGATTGCCACCACATCGCTGATATCGGTGTTCTCGTCTTCGTTCACGTCGGAGGTGTCTTTGAATGTGGTGTCGCCAGCCATTGTGTTGATGACCGCCACGACATCGGAGATATCAACTGTGCCATCAAGATTCACATCGCCTTTCAGCTTCGTTGGAGGCTGCTTGCCGAAATAATAGAGCCGGAAATTGTCGAAGATGGTCCAGTGGGCAGTACCGGTTGTCGTACCTTTGATACCGACTTTCAGTGTGCTTCCGCTCTCTTCGATTTCAGCTCTTACTGAGCTCTCATACAGCCCTTTGGCAAAATATTTACCGGCACCGTCCATACAGTTCGGCACGTAGGTCTTGTCGCCAAGCTGAACGTCGCTGCCCCAGCCGCCGTCGTTGAAGAGATAGGATTTCTGACGGTCTTCACAGATGTTCTTTACGGGCTCACCGGTGGTGTTGATATAAAGCTGAGAGTTCACATTGTTTGTCCCAGCTGCGTACTGGCTATAGACCGTGGCGTAATCTCCCGGACGCTGGAAGGCGTTGGCATGGAGTTCGTAAGTGCCCGAAGGCATGTTGGTCAGAGTCTGATAGAAGTTAAAAGTTTTCTCGTAGAACTCCACGTTGTCGTTGTTGTAACCTGGTTCAGCTGCGCTGGTCCATCCCTCTTTGGCGCTGCTGTCGAAATTCGGGTTCTCAAGCATATAGGTCAGGTCGAACGGCTGGCTGTCGTCAGTGGCATAAACGCTGTCGAGGAAGGTCATCGTGCCTGATTTCACGTCTTCAATCAGCTGGTTCAGCTCGGAAACCGAAGTGGTGGCGGCGCCTGCTTCCCAAGCCTGAGTAAGACCGTTTTCAAGGGTGTCGTCTGCGCCTTCAGTTAGTTCACCATGAGGCACTTGCTCCAGTTTCCTTGCTTGGGCAATCAGACGCTCAAGCTCCTCTTTCAGCAGGTTGATGTTGCCGTTTTCAAAGTTCGATGCTTCCTCGGCGGTCAGAATCAGCCAGCGTTGCTGGGTTGCGCCCTTGGCGATGTTGAAGCCGGAGGTGGTGGTTTTGTGATTCGTGGTTCCTGTGAGGGTCTGAGGAGTCAGCGTGCTTTCAGGATGGATCACATAGTAGCCTCTGAACGTGTATTTGCCGGATTTCACATCCACACGTCCCCGCATCAGATGGAAATTGTCGGCGCTGGTCGGCTTTGTGCGTTTGGCGGTGCGGATGCCGTCGGTACCGGAGCCCGAATAGGTGATGTAATAGCCGGTGGCGGCATTGCGCAACTGGTAATACTGGTTGCTCGGGGTGAACGTCAGATACCAGGCTGCCGCATCATTGGTGGCTGCCTCCGCTGCTGTCATCGTCTGCCATTCCAGTCGGTGGTTTTCATTCTCCACAAGATAGGAGTTGAGCAGTCCGTATTTCTCGTTCTCGTTCTTGATGTAGTATTTGATTGTGTCTTCATGATTGAACGAGTAGTAGGGCAGGGCATAACCGATTCTGTCGGACCCGGGCAGTCCGTCTTCGTTCAGGGCCTGGGCGAGGATGCCCATCATGCAGTAAAGGTTGTCATCGTGACTGTCCTCATGGGCACCGTTGCAGCCGTAGGGCCACAGGTGAGTGTTGTCCCCGGTGATCACACCGGTGGTGTTGTTGTCCCAGAATCGTACTGCCTCCGTCACACGGTCACCGAGCCAGTCGCCGCGGTCACCTGCCGAGCGCATCTCGCCCGACCACCATATATCATGGGTACCTACGCCAATTCCGTGAAGAGCCTCGTGCATGATGGTGCCAGGGCTTTGATAGGAGGAACTCGCGCCCACACGCATGCTCCCGCCATAGGAGCAGTCGGCTGTAGGGGTGCCAGTGCTGTAGCTCACGCTGATTCCGAAGTCATGGATGCTGGTCAGGTTGTTCCAGTAGTAGTCGATGGAGGTGTTGATGGCATAGTTGATGCGGTCGTTCGTGGCCTCATCACCGCCGTTGTTATACCAGTGACCGATGGTGCCTTTTGGAACGGTCACGACTTTCAGCACGTCGCCGTAACCTACGGCATAGCTCTTTGTGATGGCGTAGGCACGGATATAATACACGGTAGCGGGCTTCAGGTTGCGGAGCCAGTAGATCCGTCCTGCCTGGTTGATATATTCGGTCGTGCGGTGGTCGGTCACTTTCGGGTCGGGATCCTCGCTCCAGCAGAAGCCCTGCTCCAGGATGTTGCTGCCGCTTACAGTGCTCCTCCCGAATGCCCAGGTGCACCCGCGGATGAAACGCTTGTCGGTAACGACATTGGGGACTGGACCGCTGCCGTTCTCAATCTTGAAAGCGAATGCTGCCACGTTGAGCGTCTCGATGGTGTTCAACGCCAAAGCATTGTCAGTGCTTTCTGCGTCATAAATGGCTTGGGCGGCATCAACGGCCTGCTCGTATTCGGTTTTGTTGGCAGACGTGGAGCCACTGAGTTCCTCACGGGCAGCACTGATGGCGGTTGCCAGCTGGCTGAACGCATCAATGCTCTCCTCTGCCTCTTGGATGACTGACTCCAACGTGCTCGATGCCTCACCCCAGCTCTCGCTGTCGCCGTTGGCAATCAGCTCCTCTGCGGAGGAGATGGCGGCATCAAGTTTCTCCTTGGTCTGGTTGTACATGCGCTCGCTGGTCAGGCTTTTCGCCTTGTCGATCAGCTCGGCGAATTCTGCAGCTGCTTCGGAGGCGTCATTGCCGAGATAGGCGAGGCGGAAATTATCTACGGCAATCCAGTTGCCGCTCGCTCCTTCTGCCTTGTAGCCGATGGTCAGCTCGTCGCTCACCAGTATGAAGTCGAGCGTGTAGTTGTTGCGGACGTTAACTGGGGTGGAGTGGGAGTTGGCGAAGATGGTCGCACCTGTCTGCTCCTTGGTTGGCGTGTCCTCCTGGATGTTCTGGGCTGCCACTGTCAAGCGGTATTTGCCGGGTTTCATCGCGGTCAAAGTCTGGCTCACCTGACCGTCGCCAACGGCACCGCCACGGCCCGTCCATTTCTCTAAGTAATAGGTGCCTTGCTTGATGTTGAACACGTTGTTGTTCTGTATGCCCATGTTTTTCGCTGTCCAGCCGGTGAGGTCACCGGTCTCAAAGCTCGGGTTCACAATCAGAAGGGTCATGTCCAACGGGTTTTCCTCGCTCGCATTCGCACGTTTATAGATATCCACAGCATTCTCCATGGCGATGATGGCGTCTGCCTGCTCCTGGCCTGTCGCGTCGGCATTGGCTGCAACGTCCTTGGCGTTTGCGATGGCGGCGAGCAGCTGCTCTGCCTCATTGCCGTCAGCGGTGCCATAGTCAGCTTCGGTCTGCTCGATGGCTGCAGCCAGCTCCTGGCTCAGGTCATCGCCTACGAGGGTGAGACGGAAATTATCCACGGCTATCCAGTTGCCGCTGGCATCCACGGCTCTGAAGCCTATCTCAACCGCTCCCGACACGTAGGAAAAAGCCACTGTATAGGTGTCGCGAACCGTCACCTGAGTCTCTTTATCGCCGGCATAAATCCAGGTGCCTGTCTGTGCCTTGGTCGGTGTGTCCTCCTGGATGTTCTGGGCGGCGGCGGTCAGTTCATACTGTCCGGGTGCCAGTCCAGTTAACTTTTGGCTCACGCTTGCAGAGCCCACGGCTCCGCCCCGGCCTGTCCATTTTTCAAGATATCTGCTATCGCTCTTGATACTGAATACATTGTTGTCCTGTACGCTGAGGCTCTTATGCTCCCAGCCGTCAAGTCCTGACTCAAAACTCGGGTTCGTGATTTTTGACGTACAGTCTGTCTGCGCAGTGCAAAACAACGCCGTGCAGAGCAGAATGAAAGTAAGTAGTGTCCGTTTTTGTTTCATAATCTATATAGGTGTTAGTTATTATTTTATGTTGAGTGTTTATTGTTGATAGATTGCCTGTTGGGACTTGCTTTATGTATGTCTTAAAATAACATAGGTCTTAGTTGTTACAGACTATATCGTATGTCGGTTCTTGGTTAGTCATTCATCATAAAATACCATATTTGCAAAGATAAACATTTTTTTTCATAAATATAAACAATGTGTCATTTTTTTTCACTAATCAAATTCCCATTGTTCCCATCATTCCTATTGTTCCCATAACTCCCATTTCTCCCATTGTTCTCGTTCTACAATAAAAATAAAACAATTGCATATCATCCGGATGGTTTTTGTTAAACGAAGTATTTTTTGTGCGAAACAAAGTTGAGCTTTTTGTGGTTTTGTCTTTCACCCGCGCTTCTGATGGTGTAAGACCCAACTGAAAAATTCAAACCTTCACCAATAGCACGCCTGTATCCTTCAAGACAAACCCTTTTTTTACTTAAGTTTCGGTTTTAGATTATAGGCTGATATTAACATACTTAGCTGGAAATTGTCCGCAGGTTTTTTTCAGCGAAGCGGTTTTTTCCAGTTCATTTATGGACTGCTTTTTTCTTCTTTTTAAGTGTCACATACTTTATCATTCCTTCTTTCGTCTCCGTTACCTTCTTCAAGAATCAACCAAGCAAACGTTTTACAACTAAAAAGAAGTTTTTTTATTTTTATTTTCTCTTTAATTGTCTGGCAATCATTTCGTATGGTAAATCCGAAGCTTGAGTACAATATAATAGGGAATAAGATTAATAATGAGACGCAGAAAAGAATCATTAGAAACAATTTCCCTCCGCAGATAGCTGAGAGAATGTGTTCTGCTATTGATGGACAAGAGAATATGGATCACTTTATGCGGTTATTGAATGAGTATAACGAGTGGATGGTGCAACAACAGCGGCAGCAAGAAGCTGTGATAGAGTTTTTGAGGCAATATAGAAGTAGAATAGGACAATAAAGCTTCGGCCAAAGACCGTGGTTGGTTGTGGTTATAGATAAACATATTAATACCGATGAGCAGAATGATTGGATAAATATGATAACTGTGGGATTTACATAATCATATAGAAGCATCGGCTCTGAAAGGTCATCTTGGCGTAAAGGCCATAGAGCCGCACTAATCTCCCTATACGACCTTGTGGTAGTTGATTCAAAAGGCAAAGAGATGGACCTAACAAATCAGTTGGAACCTCGTATTGAGGTCGCTGTCTATACGAAACGGTCCAATGGCTTCTATATCAACACACCTGTTGGGCACTATAATCTCGACTGGGCTGTGGTATTCCATGAGGGTAGTGGCATCAAGCACATCTACTTCGTAGTTGAAACGAAAGGTTATGATAAGGATAGTCTAAAAGACTACCGTCGAGCCGAAAGCCTTAAGATAGAGTGTGCAAGTCGTCATTTTGCAACAATTCCCCTCCAAAAGACGCTTGGCAAATATACAAAAAAGCCCCCACAAATTGCATGAATTTGCGGGGGTCATTTTTTTATCGTTACAGAGGGGGCAGTAGCAAATCGTTATCAGGGGTCAGTACCTTACAATTATCAGGGGTCCGTTTTCACATAATTCTCCACTATCTTCGCATTATATTTCAGAGATCTTTGAAACCTTTTTCGATTCTCTAAGTGAGCTTACAGAGTTAGTTTGTTAGTAAGGTGAGATTGTTGAAATTCGCGAAATGACAGGCAAAAAACTTGACATTCCGTTTACACGTTTTCAACACGAAACCAATAGAGCACAAATTCCTGATAGCTGGCGCATTACAGGATTAGTTAGTTAATAAGGCTTCTTTCCCGTAGGCGCTACAACCTAGTAAATTTATGATGAACTTAGAGAGCAAAGCAAAGTGCTCTCTTTTTGCGTTTTATAGGCTTATTGGTTGGCAAACCATCACTGTGACAGACACTTGGGTCTCTGATAACTCAATCCATGATGATATTCTTGGTAACAACGTCATCAAAGTGTTCCTTACCCCATTCTATAAGTGACGTGAGTGACGGCATGAGCGACTTGCCTGTTTCTGTCAGGGAGTATTCCACACGCGGAGGTACTTCAGGATATACTTCACGATGAACCAGATGATTCTGCTCTAAGTTTTTCAGAGTCTGCGAAAGCATTTTCTGGGAGCAATCCGTCATAAACCGGCGTATTTCATTAAATCGCATGACTCCCTTTTCATTCCTGTTCAAAAGAAAAAGAACAAGGAGTGACCACTTGTCGCCAAAACGACTTACGACTTGCCTGATAGGACAGGCCAAATATTCTGTCTTAATATCTGCCATATATTTTGTGTTTTTAGTGCAAAGGTAACAATTTGTTATCAAGTAACAAATAGATACTTTGTTAATATGTGTTAAAGTGTTTAGCGGAGAAAACTGATGATTGCCCAATTCCTACTTTTTGGAAACTATCCTACTAAAAAGTGCCTTCTTGTGAGAATGGGAAAATGATAGTAACTTTGCATCAGCAAAACAAAAAATGTATAAACTTTAAAAGCAAAAACAATGAAAAAGATTTCAACAATTAAGGAAGGAAAAAACTTCAAAGCAGTAAGTGTGGGTAAAGTAAATGAGATTATTGAGCATGAGCTGCCCATGGGGCCGGATTTCACGCTGAAAGGTAAGGTGTTTGTAGGTCAGGAAGTTGGTGCTACGGGTAGTGAGCTGTCGTTCCAGACACTCGTTCCTGGACAGGACAGCGGTTTCCTGCATACCCACAAGACGCACGAGGAATTGTATATTATCCTGAAAGGGGAGGGAGAGTATCAGGTTGATGGTGAAGTTTTTTCTGTAGGTGAAGGTACGGTTATCCGGGTTGCTCCCGACGGAAAACGTGCGCTCAAGAACACTGGTTCTGAGAATCTGACCATGCTCTGCATTCAGTATAAGGCCAATGCGTTTACTGAGGCTGACAGCCCCATGACCGATGGTGTGATTTTGCAGGAACAACTGAAATGGTAAACGCTGTGTTACAGCAGGCGTTACAGTTTCTGCAAATGCATAAGGAGATTGCCCTTGCCACGTGTGAGGGCAATTTGCCTAAATTGCGCATTTTTCAAATCATGCGACAAGAAGGACATGTGCTCTATTTCTCCACATCATCAGAGAAAGCTGTCTGGCGAGAATTGAGGCAGAATCCAAACGTGGAGATGTTGGCATACGCAGATAATGTCTCGGTTCGTTGCTCCGGGATGGTGAATTTTAATGTGGAGAATGATGTGAAGCGGTGGATTTACTACAATAACCCTGTGCTGCCGAGACTTTATTCAAGCTATGAGAATCTGGAATATTTCTGCCTTCCAATTGCAGAGATTGACTATTTTGACTTGTCGCCGACACCGCCTGTTTTTAAACATTTTGATTTGATTTCAGGAGATGTGGCTGATGGATTTGTGGGTGAGAAATATTAAGAACACTTCTTTGCTGTAAATTTCCGTGTAACTCAGATTTGCATATCTAATCGGCATTTACTCATCTCTACCTTGATGTTTGGGAGAAATACCAACAAAATACCACATAACTATCCAAAAGATGATTACACAGATAAAAGCCACGGAGAAAGTTGTATCAGAAAACAGGTCTCGTCTCGAGAAATTTGCGATGCCATGAAATGCAGCGCATAATAGCAATGAATGGGTTTCACTCACCACCTTTCCTATTCCCCAGGAAGCGAAAAGCAGAACCAGGAAGAATGGCAAAACATTTCGTTGAGTTAAATCTAAATGCCACAGAAACCACATCACCGTGATGATAAGTACATATTGCCACATGGGCAAATTTCTGAGTTCATATTGCAAAAAGCCTCTCCAGCCATATTCTTCCAATAGCCCATAAGCAAAAGCCCAAAAACATATCAAGCTCAAGTCCCATCCGCCGATAATGCCAAAAACAATACATGGGATAACTATGGTCGAAATGGATTTCCAGGCAGACTTGCCTACTAAAGTGTATTCCGTTTTACGTTTGAAAATAAGCATAACCACCAATGCTCCGATAGCGGGACCAAGCCCCGTGGCTAGTGCTGTGGGAACTTGTAACGCATAGTCCGTTTCTATTGAAGGAAACTTATCGACAAAATGCAATGATATCAGGCGAACCAATAAGGCTATTAAATAAAAAATAGCTATTGATCCTATATGAATGTTTTTATAACTTAAGTTTAGTTTCATGCTGAATTCCGATTTACGAGATTTACTTAACTGCTCTATACGAATATTTTACTTACTCTTTTTACTACCCTGACTTGAAATCCATAATTCAACTTTCGCTTTTCCTGCCACTATCAGCACTTTCTTACCATTGCGGTAGATGTGAAGTTGGTGTGAGCGGACAACTGCCGTAACCGCTGGATCGTCTTGCATGGCAATCCAAAGATGATGATAGGCTCCGTCCTCTTCAAAGAGTTTCTTCTGAAGGTGTGAGCACATTTTTGATATGTCGATTGATTCTGGGTTCATTTTTCAGCTTGGCGTTTGTTTTACATAGAAGTAGTATGCTTTAATTTCTTCCGCTGGGCATGGGCTGCTACGACGGAAGCCTTGTCCATCCATAGTCGTAGAAAGTAGAGAAGAATTCGTAATCATCCATGGGGGGCTTGCCGCAACTTCGTTTCTACGCAAAATAATCACTTTGTGGCTATATAACCTAATGCTACTGCTGCAATTCCCAATACCACACTCCCGATTGTGTAGAGTGTGAATAAGATGTAATTATTGGTCTGAAGCAGTGCCAGCCCCTCTTTGGAGAATGTGGAAAATGTAGTGAAACCACCACAAAAACCAGTCATGAGGAACAGCGTGAATGCAGGAGATAAGGTGTGGAGACGGCTCGTCAATCCCCACAAAAGGCCTATAATCAGGCAGCCTGAAATGTTCACAATGAATGTGGACCATGGAAATCCTGATTGATTTTTCATCAGAATTGAAACGAAGTATCTCAAAACGCCACCTGCAAAACTTCCGGCTCCTACCAGTAATAAATTTTTAATCACTTTCTGCAGATTTGAAATTAAATACAAAGTTACGATTATATATCGAAAAAAGAAAAGAGGGTGTGCCTAAATTTTTTGACACACCTTCGTTACTTGCGAATGATTTACTGACGTTCCTGAAATCCTTACAGTCCTGCTTCAAGCAACTGCTCGCAGATGCTCTTCATCCCCTTTATCGAAGGATGACCGTTTTGCTTCTCGATATCGTGAAGCTCAATGAGCTTGATGTTGTAATGCT
>JAEEGG010004104.1_pt1 | contig 35593 bp, 24 predicted proteins | sample 9134161 | NCBI WGS metagenome assembly JAEEGG01 (sample SAMN16246543, study PRJNA631951) | gut metagenome | biome: gut microbiome; feature: rumen; material: CR-attached | host: Bos | place: Iran: Karaj | collected 2018-10
GGTCAGCCCTGAAAGCTCTTCCTGGCTTGGTAAGCACAGCGACATGCCACATATCCTGTCCTTCCTCAATCTTGACTATCAGACCATCTTTGAAGTGTTGGAAACCGACCCAGAGGTTGCCCCTCTGCTTGGGCCGTTCCAGACTGCCATGAAGAACAAGGCCATGGAGCAGTTGGAAGGTATGATTGGTACGCTGCGCGTCTATACCTCACGTCTTGCCACCAAGGAATCCTACTGGATATTCCACAAGGACGGCGATGACTTTGACTTGAAGGTGTCGGACCCTGCTAATCCCAGTTATCTGTTGATTGCCAATGACCCCGAGATGGAGAGCATCATCGGCGCATTGAACGCTCTTATCTTGAACCGTCTTGTCACTCGTGTCAATACCGGGCAGGGCAAGAACATCCCTGTGAGCATCATCGTCGATGAGTTGCCGACCCTGTATTTCCACAAGATAGACCGTCTTATCGGCACAGCCCGAAGCAACAAGGTAAGCGTGGCTCTCGGCTTTCAGGAACTTCCTCAGTTGGAGAGTGACTACGGCAAAGTCGGTATGCAGAAGGTCATCACAACGGTTGGTAACGTGGTCAGTGGTTCTGCCAGAGCCAAGGAAACGCTGGAATGGCTCTCTAATGACATTTTCGGAAAGGTTGTTCAGTTAAAGAAAGGTGTGACCATCGACCGTGACAAGACCTCCATCAACCTCAATGAGAACATGGACAGCCTTGTGCCGGCATCGAAGATTTCCGACATGCCCACAGGTTGGATATGCGGTCAGTCTGCACGTGATTTCATTAAGACCAAGACTGGTCGAGGTGACTCTATGAATATCCAGGAGAGTGCGGAGTTCCAGACCTCAAAGTTCTACTGCAAGACAGACTTTGACATGAAGGAAATCCAGAAGGAAGAAGCCGATTACGAGAACTACCCGATTCCTAAGTTTTATTCTTTCCCTTCCGTTGATGCCAAGGAGCGTATTCTGTACCAGAACTTTGTTTCCGTCAACCTCGATGTGAAGAATATGATCGATGAGATAAACAAATTCAAAGTACGCTAACAAAGTCCCATTGAAATGGGCTACATAAAAGAAATGAGAGCAAAGACAATAGTATTGGCTTTTCTGACAGCAATGTGCCTGAACGCAAATGCACAGGCACGGGAACCCTCAGAAAGCTCGTTAGAGACTGTAAGCAGCATCTACGCCTTGCCACCCTTTGAGCGAGCCGTCTGCTGCATCAAGTATTATGAAGGAATGCACCGCAAGAAGGACTATCCTTATGTAGGTTACGGTCATAAACTAAGGTCAGGTGAGACTTATTCATCGAATATGTCTCTCAAAGAAGCTGACGCATTGCTCAGAAGAGACCTGCAGTCCTTGTGTGCAATGTTCAGCAAGTATGGCAAAGACTCCCTTTTGCTTGCAGCACTTGCCTACAACGTAGGACCAGGCAAAGTCCTTGGTTGTAAAGGAAAGTGGCCTAAAAGTAAGCTTCTGAAGAAAATCGAGGAAGGTATTCGAGATTTCAAAGAAGAATATGTGCAGTTCTGTCATTGGAAAGGAAAGAAAGTTCCTTCCATTGAACGTCGTCGATATGCAGAACTGGCACTTTTATACATCAAGTAATGGAAAATAGAACCATTGATGAGGAGGTTTGTGGTTTGCGGGTGTATCTCTCATGGTCATTTTATGACGGTATCAACAACTGGCTTTGACATAAAAGGAGAATGCCCCGCTTGCCATAAGCTTTTGCGCACGTCAGTTTTTAAATGGATGACGTAATTCCTTCCTGGTATGAGTCAGGAGATTATAATGAGTAAAAAAATCTACTCCTAATATTATTATCTCGATGTTATTGTAGTTTTATCATAAAATATTTAAGGCTTGTTCGCTAAATTTCATACATTATTTTTCGTACTTTATTTTATAGCATACACACAACAACAATAAATTTGAGCAACCTGTTGTTAAATTGGTTGCTCTTTTATGAATTTGTTTATAAGGGCTTTTCTGTAGCCTGTAAATACCAAAGCTAATAGTTGTGTTATTATTGTGTATTGTTTTGTGAGAGTTCTATCCCATAGTGCTTCGCCGCCTCTATGATTTTTTCGTCCTCGTAGGCAGCGTTGCCCTCGAGTGTAAGGAACTCCGTGAAATTTTCCCACCACTTGCGTATATGTTCCTCGCGGGCTTTGTCACTGTTTCCGCGACGGGTATCAACGAGCCATTTCCTCAGTACTCTGCGTCGTGCTCTCTTTTCACTTGTCAGCTCCCCTGGAACGTACTCTTCTGAACGAGAAGGAGTATCACAAATGTATCCCCTTCCAGAGTAAGTATTTCTTATTGCTATTTCTGTAGCCTGCATTAGGCAATCGATACTCTTGGGTATTTTCTTTTTATAATGCTTATGCGCCCCTCTCCAAAAATCGATAATACTGAAATACAGAGGAATTTCATCTATATCTGCTAAATCAGCGTTTTCATATACTTCTTGATTTTGTACCAAATCATTTACTATATCAAATATTTCTTCTTCTGAATAATTCTCGTCTAAGAATTCTTGATATTTGCTCTTAAATTCGTAAGCCCATTCTCTTTCATATTGAAATTTTTTGTTTAACTCTTCTTCTAACTCATCATAATTTTGACATGGGCGGTATTCACAATTTACTAAAACACCATCCTTGTATGTTTTGATTAAATAATCTTCCCATTTCATGTGATCTTTCAAATCCCGAGTTCGTTCTTTTATATAAACTTTAAGATCATTATATGTTTCCCAGTCACCGTCGAGGTAACAATTCGTGTTCATTTTGAGTCCTAAACCATCTATGTAAATTTTCTCAAAACGATGTTTTAATGATACACTAATATGTATAGCGTGACATATAAAGAATACTTTAAAAATACTCTTTCGATGTTCAAACTTTTCCTTTTCTTCCACAGTTTGAATAAGATGAACGACCTCATTTCCCTCTCTAAGATCTTGACTTCTGCTCTTTGTTTCTTTGAAACATTGGTTAATTTCTTGTTTTTCCGATTGGTTTTTATCTTTACCTTCAAAGTGGTGTGCCCAATTTCTGAAAGAGGAGGGGAAACCAAAACTGTTGTAGAGTCCAACATTATCTAAAAAGAGTGCCTTTCCCTTGCCTTCAGATATTCTCAATCCCCTGCCTACTTGTTGTAAGTAAAGAGCCAAAGATTTTGTAGGACGTGCTAATTGGACAAATTCGATGTCTGGACAGTCAAAACCTTCAGTGAAGAGATTGACATTACAAATGATTTTATATTCACCCTTTTTGAATTGTTCAATATAACGTTCTCGTAGTTCTTTAGGGGTATCACTGTCTATTGCAATTGCAGAAATACCATTTTCGTTAAATTGCAAAGCAAGATTATAGTTATGGGCTTTGTTAATGGTATATACAATTCCCTTTTTCCCTTTTGCAAACTTAAGATAAGTGTTTACCACTTGTGCTCTAATATGTCCATTATCACATACTCGTTCTAGTTCAGATTCAGCATAATCACCTTGGCTAAACTTTTTTATCTCATTTATTTCTTTTTGAATAAAAGAGTTACGAGGAATAGAGTAGTATTCATAATCACTTAGATATCCATTATTGATGAAAGACCACACATTTGGTGAAACTATCAGTTCTTCGAATGTGTCTGTAAAGCCACGACCATCTAGGCGCACTGGAGTTGCAGTAACACCAAGTAATTTAGAATGGGGAAAAGCTTTTATGATTTTTTGATAACTTTCAGCTTTGACGTGATGCGCTTCGTCAACAATTATAAAATCAAATTCTTTATCCGTCCAGTTATCTAGCCTTCTACTGAGAGTTTGGACTGAAGCTAACTGAATAGGTAATGTTTTAACCTCCTTTTCACCGGCTTGAATGATGCCATGTTCTAATTTATAATGTACGTTAAGAGTATGGTCTATCTGATCTATTAACTCTGTTCTATGTACCATTATTAAGATTTTAGCAGATGAGCCTTTGTCGCGACAATATTGAAAGATATCTTTAATAATGGAAACAAAAAGTCGAGTTTTTCCTGTTCCTGTTGGCATTTGCAACATTACTGAATTTGTTCTACTCCAAGCATCGTAAATTATCTGCTTGTTTTCCTGTTGATAGTCACGAAGCGAACTATCAGTTACACTATATTTTTTTAATTGATTAAAATCAATCTTAGTCATTCTTTTATTGATGTTGTGTTTTTTTATATTTTAAATACCTATAGAAATATCTCTCCTGATTTTATTTTCCTCATTAAACTTTCTGCATCATATCCTGGAGGTCGCCAATAGAACGACACCATCCGGCCATGATTATAGTCGAACTTGCTTAACACATCTTTAATGTCATCAGGTAATTTAGCTATACCAAATTCATGCAAGGCATAAGGCATTGTGCCATAATATGCTCCTGCTATTGCACCTGTTATGGCTCCCATAGTATCAGCATCACCACCCAGAGAGATACAAAGTCGCAAAGCATCCTCGTAATCCTTGCTGTCAAGGAAAGCAAGGATGGATTCCGGCACAGTTCCCTGACAGCTGCCGTCGAAACTATAATTCGGGCGAATGTCATCACAAGTCCTGTTTAGGTCATAGCCGAAGTTTACACTTATGTAGCGGCGAATATCCTCTTTGGAGCAACCTGTTCTTGCCATAAAGATAGCTGCAGCTGTAGCTTGTGCTCCCTTGATACCTTCAGGATGGTTATGCGTAACCTCCGCACTTTTCTTAGCAACCTCCAATGTTTCCTCCAAAGTGGAGAAGGCAAAGCCAACAGCGGCCACCCTCATGGCAGCTCCGTTGCCCCAAGAGTTATAGGGCTTGGGGTTGTTAGAAGTCAGCCATTGCGAGAACATTCCACCATAGGCTCCCATTGGGTTGGGATATTTTCGTCCCCATTCTTGCATACGAGTGACCAGTCCTTTCTTTGTGTGTTTCTTATCGTTAAGAATCCAGTCAGCAACAGCAATAGTCATGATGGTATCATCGGTATAGTCCATTCTTTTGTCCTGAAGATCTATGTCTGTTGACTTGCGTGGATTGAACTCATAGATGCTGCCGGCAATATCTCCAAGGACAGCTCCCATTAGCAAAGGATTGTATTTGTTTTTTGGCTTTTTCTGTAAAGTGTCCTGTTTCTTCGTCACATTTGTATAGTCGATACTTTCATACCAACTTCTGAATGTGTCCGGCGTTTCACACCATCCCCAATGACAAAAGCGATTATATAGAAGGGCCTTCATGGAAACAGGTACACCATCGTCCGCACAGAAATTGCCCAGTCCCTCTATAATGTAGTTAATGGTCTCTGTCATGAGATAGTCTGATTCATCAAAATGGAATCTAACCCAATGCTCTTCATACATATGTCCAACGTGTGCGCCACAATCTTCTGGCACATTCTTTCCATAATAGAAGCAATGAGCCAAGTATGGTGCAGCGATGATGTCATAAAACTCCTTCGGGAGGAATATGTTACTGACAGATATTGCTTTTGTGAAAAGAGGGGCAATTTCTTCGTCCTTAAATCCTGCTATGCCGCAACCGATCCGCGTAACCAGGAATTTTAAGCCGGTGTGAGCTTTTGCAAACTCAATGAACTCATCGACGTATGGTTTTATGGTCTCTACGCCTCCTTGCATGGTCGGTATAGCATAAGACTGACCTGTCAGGCCAACGCCAACGCCCCATTCAGCTCCAAACTTCATGTTTGCAGCTCTTGCTGCGCCTCCCTTGTGCTGTCCTGCAAGGTTACTGCCAAAGACGAAGATTTCATCTTTGTCAAGAACATCTATTCTGCCAGATGCTATGTTTGGATTTAAAGTTCTATTCTTACTCATGATTATAATCGCTATATTGCATCCTACTAATTGAGCGTATTTCTATATATGCTTTTCCCTCTGAACTCTCGATACTCTACCTCATTAAGTGTAAGTGTCAAAGAAGGGAAATCTATCTCGTCAATAAGAAATCCTATGTCTTTTATATCAGCTTCAGGGTTAGAAATGCGTCCCAACGTAACGTGTAGTCGAAAGTTAGACTGAATATTGGAGCCTGTAAAAGCTATCTCGTTACGAATCTCATTCACCAAAGATTGAAATACCTCTGGTATGCGAGTTGCCGTTAAGTGAACAATAAACAAGCCGCTCCAAGTAGAGAACACATCCAACTTATCGAATGTGATAGAAATGGCATTCGCATTGTCCAGGTATTTATGCATAATGGCATCCACCATAGGTAAATTCTTTGTTTCATCAAGAAAGACTATAGTGATATGGTAGTACCCGTTTTGCCAATACACAGGAAGATCCTTCAATGCCGTCCTAAGTTCGCTGAACCAAGGTGCATCGAATGAAATTGGAACTTTTATTTCAAGATAGGTTTTCATTATGTGGTGTAATCAGTAAATTCTCCGAATCCATCGTTTGCTACTTTCCATTCCCCATTGTACATGCCATTTCTTCCCGGTCGTTTTGTCGATAAGAATAAATTGGTACATGTTTTTTGTTGGGTACAACTCAAATGATCCAGAGCCATAGCCTAAGCCATATGTCAAGTCATCTGAATTTATGGAAACACTACCCTCATTGTCAGAATCCAAAGACCATTGAACCTGTTCAATCATTCCTGTCTTTGTGTCTAACTGAAGAAACGTATATATGTTCTCGGTCTGATACAGCTTATAACGTCCTTTCAGGGAAGAGTTTATGTCCAAGTGGTCCAATAACTGATTGTTAATCATTAACAGCGTGTCGATTTTGGATAACAGAGAATCGACTTTTTGCTCATGCTTGTTGACTTTTACGTTTGTAGTTGTCTTTGCTGTCTGTGCATTTATATTGATTGCTGAAATCAATAAAAGAAATAATACTGCTTTTCTCATAATCGTGAAGTTTTAATCTGCCATTATTATCATTCCAGGAACCACCTTCATCTTTTTGCCGCATTTGGGGCAGCGTCCCTCGATGGGATTCCAGTTGTGTAGCTTCTCGTTCTTAGCACCACATTCAGGACATGTGGGGAAATATCCTTGGCTTGCGAGGTCATTAGCTGAAATGGATATTATCTGCTTGCACTTTGAACAGCGAAAGTTGTAATACTCTCCTGACATAAGCCCATAATGGCCTGTGGGTTCCGTTTGCACCTCATACCCACATTCACATCTGTAAGTTCTTAATGTTGCCATACTTTTTTGTTTAAGAGTGAATATTCGAAATCTCAGCCGCAAATTTAGAGTCCTATTGTGCAGTCTATCTTCATTATTAGAAGAAAATGCTGCTATTATCAATTTTCTTTCATCATTACAGAAGATGTCAGTTACAAGTTGCAAATTTACAAAGAAATATCAAAAATTGACCCCAAAATCAATTATTTTGCACGAAAAATGAGAAATTCGTGCGCAAATCAGCGGCTTTCTCAGGAAATAATCGTATTTTTGCAACCTATAATCATTAAATTAAGTATATGGACAGTAAACCGTTGAACCGAATTAAGGTAGTGATGGCAGAGCGTATGGTATCGAACAAAGAATTGAGCGATATGCTTAACAAGGACACTGCCACAATCTCCAGATGGGTGACTAATACATCCCAACCAACCTTGGAGAGCCTGATCGAGATTGCAAAGGCACTAAAATGTGATATTGGTGACCTTGTTCGCATGGACGATTCTACGATTCTCAAAAATCAAGAGTAACAACAAATCCCCTCTGCTTATGCCTATCAATAAGAATGCGCTTTTGCGTTACCAGATACTTGACCGCTGCTTTAGCGATCGTCATCGACGCTATGAGATTGAAGACCTTGTTGACAAAGTCAATGAGGCGTTGCTCGACATGTATGGCAAAACGGTTAGTCTTCGTCAAATTCGAGCCGATATTACTTACATGCGTGATCGGGTTTCTTACAATGCCCCCATTGTAGCGCGTCCTATTGAAGGAAGACGGTGTTATTACACTTATGAAGACCCTCATTTCTCCATCTTCAGCAATGAACTTTCTGTTGAAGAAGTGAAGAACCTCCTTTCGACAATTGATATGCTTGGACGTTACCGTAGTCCAAAGAATGCATGGCTGGAAGAGGTCATTTCCAGTTTGGAACTACGTTTTGGTATCAAGGCCAATCGAGAAAAGGTAGTATCTTTTGAACAGAATGAGCAGCTTAAAGGTTTAGAGTTCCTAACTGACCTGATTGATGCGACACTCAATCACCAACCGTTGTTGATGACATACCGACCATATAAAGGGGATGAACAAACAATGGTCATCCATCCTCACTATATGAAGCAGTACAATACACGGTGGTTCCTTTTTGGACTTGAAGACCATGGGGAATATGGAATGAGTCCGGTAAACAAGGCTCTCGACCGTATAGTGAAGTTTACTGTTGCTAAGGTACAATTTGTAGAAAATGACCAGATTGATTATGAGACATATTTCGATGACATAGTAGGTGTAACTCATGACCGCAGGCATCCAGATATCGAACATGTGGTGCTGAGATTCGCTAAGGAGCGGTTCCCCTATGTTGTCTCAAAGCCGATTCATCAAAGCCAGCAAATTGTGAATGCAGAGGATGGTACACTTTCCATTGATGTACGTATCAACCGTGAATTAGAACAAAACATTTTTTCGTTTGGACAGCAAGTTGAAGTGCTATCTCCAGAGTGGTTTCGTAATCAAATCATCGAAAAATATAAAGAAATTGTAAAAATCTACAGTCTGTGAAGATAGACTGCACAGTATTTAAATAACTTTGCAAATAATAAAATATAAATAATTATGATAACAGGTGACATCAAGAACAAAGTTGACCGTTTGTGGGACACGTTTTGGGAGAAATCAAATATTCGTACTCCAGTAGAGGTGGTAAGCCATCTGTCTTATCTCTTCTTTATGAAGATGCTGGATGATGTACAAACCAAAGAGGAAGCTACAATAGGACTATTCGGTGGCAAACTGAAAGATCCTACTTTCCCAGAAGGTGAGTGGACTCACCCTGATAGCACCGATGAACGTCCCATTAAAGTGCCCTATAACTCACTTCGTTGGAAGGTTTTTAAGGAGATGAGTGCCGAAAACATGTTCGACATGGTACGTAACAATGTTTTTCCGTTCATAAAGGAAATGGGCCATGGCAAGGAAACAGCTTACACTCGTTTTATGAGGGACGCTATCTTCCTGATAAATAAGCCTCGTGTTCTTCAGTCTTTGGTCGAACAGGTAGATGGACTCGATATGAACAACCGTGACACTATGGGAGATGTGTATGAGTATATCCTTGGTAAGATGGCGGAAAAAGGTCAGAACGGACAGTTCCGCACTCCTCGCCATATCATCCGCATGATGGTGGAAATGATGAAACCGTCTCTTGAAAAGGAGGATTCCATTTGTGATCCTGCTATGGGTAGTGCAGGTTTCCTCGTAGAAGCGGCTCACTATATAGCAGAGCATGAGAAAAACATGATGGTAAACTCCGAGAAACTGGAATATTACAAGTCCAGAATGTTCACAGGTTATGACACTGATACCACTATGCTGCGTATTGGTGCCATGAATATGCTACTGCATAAAATAGACGACCCAAACATTCAGGAACAGGATTCTCTCTCGACGGAAAACCCTGATGCGGAACGATATTCGCTTATCCTCGCCAATCCACCATTCACTGGTAGTTTGGATAAAGAGGTTGTTAGCCCATCTCTTAAGAACTTAACAAAGACTAACAAAACGGAGTTGCTTTTCTTGGCTTTGTTCGTACGTTCATTAGTGCCAGGCGGACGATGTGCAAGTATCGTTCCTGATGGAGTGCTTTTCGGTAGCAGTACAGCCCATCTTTCAATTCGCAAAAATTTGGTGGACAATCAGCGACTGCAAGCTGTCATTTCTATGCCAAGTGGTGTTTTCAAACCATATTCTGGTGTGAGCACTGCTATCCTAGTATTCACTAAAACTGATGCCGGAGGCACTGATAAGGTATGGTTCTATGACATGAAAGCTGACGGCTATTCACTAGATGATAAGCGTGATGTAGTTCAGGAGAATGATATACCTGATGTAATTTCACGATGGAATAATCTTGTTGCAGAAGAGTCTCACTCCCGTAAAGAACAGAGTTTTTTTGTTCCTGTCGAGGAAATCCGCGATAATAATTACGACCTCTCAATCAACAAGTATAAGGAAGTAGAGCGCGTTAAAGTGGAATATGAAGCCCCAGAGGTTATTATGCAGCGCGTCATGGAACGTCAAAAACAGATTGATAAAAAACTACAATCTATAAAAGACCAGTTGAAGAATGAATAAGGATAAGTGGACATATAAGACCATGGGAGAAGTTGGATCGTTTTTGCGAGGTAAAAGCATCTTGAAATCTGACTTTGTTGAAAAGGGTATGCCATGCATTCACTATGGTCAAGTTCATACAAAATTTGGGATTTCAGTAGATAAACATCTTTCTGAAATCCCTAATGAACTATATAAGAAATCTATTATAGCTTCACCTGGCGATACAATTATTGCTATAACAAGTGAAGATTTAGAAGGTTCATGCAAATCAACTGATTGGATGGGAAACTACGATGTTGCCGTAAGTGCTCATGCCGCAGTTTATAAGCATAGTTTCGTTGCAAAGTTCATACCATATTATTTACGCTCACATAGTTTTTATGTGGAAAAGGAAAAATACGCCCGTGGTTTTAAGGTCATGGAAATAAAACCTTCAGACTTAGCAAAGATTCCTGTACCTATTCCATCTAAAGAAACTCAGAACTTCATCGTTTCCGAACTGGATGCCATCAACGACTCCATTACTATGCTACAGCAGCAAGTGTCCGATCTCGACATCCTCGCCCAATCACTCTTTTACGATATGTTTGGTGACCCCATCACCAACCCCAAAGGTTTCCCACTAAAAAAAATATGTGAAGTCGGCACAGTAATTACTGGAAATACTCCATCAACTAAAGATTCGGAAAATTACTCTTCTAACGACTATTGCTTTGTAAAACCAAGTGATATTGCAAAAGAAGGTGTAGCTGACATACAAACATCAGAGTTCTTTATTTCGAAGAAGGCATATTCCAATTCAAGACAGCTTCCTAAGGGTAGTGTTTTGACTACATGTATCGGTATTATTGGTAAGGTTGGAATTTTGAGAAAAACAGCTACCTGTAATCAGCAGATTAACGCCATTGTGCCTAATTCCGATATTTCCTCTATATATCTGGCCTATACCATATTGGGGTTACGTGACGTTTTGAAAGCAATGGCTAATGCTCCCGTGGTTCCAATTATAAACAAGGGAGTTTTTTCTATGTTCCAAATACCACTACCTCCCTTATCGCTCCAACATTCGTTTGCGACAATGATGGCTTGTATAGAGGAAACCAAGGCTTCGTTGAACTTTCAAATAACTGAAATGCAAAACCTTCTTTCATCTCGAATGCAATACTGGTTTGATTAATGCTTATGAATAAGATGAATACGATAGATAGAAATTGGGAAAAAACAATCTTTGCAGACATCATGAGTCCGGCAAAAGTTATCTTATGTGGCAACCGCAAAGACTTGCCAGTTCTATCTATCACTATGCATGACGGCATCGTTGAGCAGAAGGATAGATTCAAGAAAGTTATTGCATCACATGACACCAGCAAATACAAAGTGGTAAAGAACGGTCAGTTGGTGATATCGTTCCCCATCGACGAGGGTCTTATTTATACCCAAGATGTTGCAGATGAAGGAATAATGAGTCCAGCATATAATGTTTGGGATGTAAACTATGAAAACTTTGACCGTCGTTTCCTTGGCCTATATTTCCATTCTCCTTTTGCGATGGCTTATTACAAAGATAATCTTCGAGGTACTACTCAAAGACGTAGAGCACTGCCCAAAGAGGTGCTGCTTTCTATGCCTATTCCTAAACCATCCCTTCCTAAGCAGAAAGAAATTGTTGCAGAGATAGACGGAATATTCTTTGTCATTTCTTTGCTCCAGAAACAAATTTTAGACCTTGATGCTCTCACCCAAGCTGTCTTTTTGGATATGTTTGGGGATCCACTTATCAACCCGAAACATTTTGATAGAATCGTTTTAAGAGACTGTTCGGAATTCAAAAACGGAATTAACTTCTCTAAGAACGGGAATGGTAATGAATACAAATTCCTTGGTGTTTCGGATTTTGGGAATAAGTATATTGTAAATGAAAGTGAACTTTCATCTATTCATTTGGCTGAATCCTTAGATGAAGAATACCTTCTGAAAGAAAATGATATAGTTTTCGTTCGCTCGAATGGAAGCAAGTCTATGATTGGCCGTTGTGTAATGATTCAAGATACAAATTCCCCAACAACATATAGTGGATTTTGTATCAGATGCCGATTGGTTAAAGATACAATCATTCCCATCTATTTGCTATATCTACTTAAAACTGATGCGATTGTAAATCATATAACATCAAGAGGAAGAGGATGTAATATTAACAACCTCAATCAAAAGATTTTGGGTGAGATACCCGTAATTATGCCAGATTTGCTTCTTCAGGAGTCATTCGTAAAGAAGATTACCTCCATCGAGGAAACCAAGGCTAACATAAATTCTCAGATTGCAGAGATGCAGACACTGCTCGCTGCAAGAATGCAATATTGGTTCGAATAAAAACTATAATGATATGTTGAACTTCGATTATCTGAACGGAAAACCAGGATTCACACGACTGTACGATTTCTGTCATACAGCGGAGATTACGCAAATATCGAATCCCGACGAGTCGGCCCTTAACAGCCGTCGTGCTTTAGAGTATCTGGTAGATATCATCTACTACCTAAAGTCGTTTACTTTGGAGCCTCGTGCCAACCTCTTTCAGAAGGTAGATAGCGAGGACTTCAAAACGTATATCAACGATCGTGACCTAATGATGCGCTTACATTATATCCGCAAAGTGGGTAATAATGCAGCACATACAGGGCATGTCACACGGAGAGAATCGGGTTTCTCACTGCTTAACCTCTACGTCTTCGTTGGTTCAGTACTGAAGAAAATCGGACTCATTGAGGATTATCCCGATTTCGATGAGTCGCTTATTCCACAACAGGCACCGATACATGCTTCTACTCCAGAAGAGACGAAGCCAGACACATCAACCATTAGTCAATATAGTGGCAAACTTGATACACCATTGGTTGTTGAGAAGCCTAAAGAATTGTCAGAAGCGGAAACACGAAAGCGTTTCATTGATTTGATGCTACGTGATGCCGGCTGGGAGATTTGTACAGAAGACGGAGTAAAGTCTCCAGGCAAAGCCTGTGTTGAGATATATGTTCAAGGGATGCCAAACAATAAGGAAGAGGGATATGCAGATTATGTACTTTACGATGATGACTTGAAGCCATTGGCTATAATCGAAGCTAAACGAACAAGCAAAAGCCGTTCTGAGGGTTATCATCAAGCAAAACTATATGCAGAATGCCTTAAACGCGAATGTGGGTACGAACCTCTATATTATTGCTCGAATGGATTCTTTACTGAGGTCTTCGACATGTTGGGCTATCCCAAAAGAGAGGTCTATGCTTTCCACTCAAAGAAAGACCTTCAGACGATGCGCCAGAATCGTAACCGTCAGAAGATTGCCGACATGCGCGTTAATCGTGACATTGCTGGCCGTGACTACCAAGAAAGAGCTATCAAACGAGTATGTGAAAGCTTCAATGACAGAAGAAGACATGCCTTGCTTGTAATGGCAACGGGTACAGGTAAAACGCGTACTGCCATTGGTATAACAGATGTGTTGATGCGGAATAATTGGGCTAAGTCTATTCTGTTCCTTGCAGATCGTCGTTCTTTGGTAAGACAAGCTAATAAGAATTTCGTGAAGCTTTTGCCAAATGTCACTACCTGTGTATTGTCTGATACAAAACCAAGTGAAAGAGACCTAAATGCTCGGATTATTTTCTCTACTTATCAGACAATGATAAAATACATTGATGCAGACCAAAAGGACTTCTCTGTGGGTCGCTTCAGTTTGATTTTCATAGATGAAGCACACCGTTCAGTCTTTGGTAAGTTTGGAGCAATATTCGATTACTTTGATTCGCTACTGGTTGGCATGACTGCTACACCTCGCGATGAAGTTGACCGTTCAACATACGATATATTCAAATTAGAACAAGGTGTTCCAACTGACGAATATCCCTACAAGGATGCTATTGATGACAAATGGCTTGTTCCCTACCGCCAGAAGCGCAAGCATTCTGCTGTGATGAATGATGGAATCCAGTATGACCAACTTTCTAAGGAAGAGAAAGAGCAATTGGAAAAGATCTGGGATTACGAAACCACTGAAGACGGTTTGAATATTGAGACTGTGATGAATGGGCACCGAGACATACGCGGACACGAAATATTCAAATATGTATATAATAAGGACACTGTTCGGCGCGTATTTAATGATTTGTTCTCGGAAGGGTTACGTATAGACAACAATGATGTATTGGGTAAAACCATCATTTTTGCATTCAACCACGACCATGCTCAGTTAATTGTTGATGTTTTCAACGAAGACTATGCAGCTCAGTATGGAAGGGATTTCTGTCAGCTGATAGATAACAGAGTAAATTATGCTGAAGATCTGATAGACCGCTTCTCTGACGCTACAAAAATGCCGCAAATTGCAGTGTCGGTGGATATGCTTGACACAGGCATTGATGTACCAGAGGTATTGAACTTGGTTTTCTTCAAAAAAATTTTGTCGAAAATCAAATTCAATCAAATGATTGGGCGTGGTACTCGCCTTTGCCCTGATTTGCTGGGTGCTGGTAAGGATAAGACCGAGTTCTATATCTTCGATTACTGCGCAAACTTTGAGTATTTCAACGAAAATCCTGACGGCCAGGAGCCAGCTACACCAGTGTCGCTTACTGAGCGTTTGTTTAACATCCGTACTGTCATCGCCACTATTCTTCAGAGAGCCGAGTATCAGGAGAATGAGTTTACAAAAGCTATGCATGATGGCTTAAAAGAAATGCTGCATAAACAGGTTTGTGAACTAAATGACAACCGCATCGATGTGCGCCGACATATGGAACATGTTTTCTACTATAAGCAGAAAGAAAACTGGGTTGCTTTAAGTGATTTGGACTGCCGTCAGCTGGAGTGGGATGTAGCTCCGTTACTTCCTCGTCCTATGGATGGAACCGAAGCAAAAGCTTTTGACTTCATTATGCTAAATCTACAACTATCGTGTATTGAGGAAGGACATGATAGGCAGAAAGAAATATGCAAGAACAAGGTCATTGCGCTTGCTGGTAAGTTGGAACAGAAAGCCAGTATTCCGCAAGTGATGGCTAAGATGAAAACCATCAAGGAGGTACAAACTTCTAATTTCTGGAACAGTTTGACATTATCCAATCTGGAACGGGTAAGGGAAGAACTTCGTGACCTTATTCAATTCCTTGTAGGCAAATCTAAGAAGACATTTACAGTAGATATTGAAGATGTTGTCACCCCTGTTGAAGGTGAAGACCTCCCCATTGATACCACAATGTCTTACAAGGAGCGTGTTATGGATTATCTAGTAGCAAACAATGACAGCCCTGTGTTCAAGAAAATAAAGAATTTGGAACAGTTAGAAGCTGGAGATATAAGGGAATTGGAACGCATCTTCTGGCAGGAATTGGGATCAAAGGAGGATTATGACAGATTCTCCGCTAGTGCACTTTATGGTGGTAATATTGCTGCATTTATCCGTTCCATGACACATGTGGATTATGCAGTGGCAATACGCAAGTTCCAAGACCTTCTTCAAGAGGAGAACCTGAACGCTACTCAGTTGGAGTATTTACGCAGTATAATCGCATACGTTTCTCAATACGGTGATATTGAGAGAGAAAAGATTGGTGAGACTGAACCTTTCCGGCATTTCGACTGGATAGGCACCTTTGGTGACAAAGCTTCACATGTTGTTTCTTTTATCACCGACCTTCACAATGTAATCGTTGCGTAATGGAAACATTAACGATATTGACATTTTGTATAATTCCATCGTAGAAAATAATATGACAATAAACGAACTGATAAGCAAATTTATAGCGCATCTGAAGAAATACGGATTGAGCGGAGATCCCACACAACAAGAAATTTATAAGTGGGAAATCATTTCAAAGTATCATGATAATCTTGATACTGACAGCATTGACTTTGCAAAGAATATATCAGAAATGAATTTCCAGAATCTTTGGTATGCGAGTAATCAGCGTAATGCAATGCTGAACTTTGCAAAGTATGAACCTGAAGCATATCGTTCTCTACATAAACTTCTTTATGATGAGAGTCAGCCTTTGCAAATGCGTATTACTGCCTTTACGGAGGGCTGTGATAAACTTTGGGACGAAAAGATAAAACAGTATTTCCCAAATCAGGATACTAGTTCATGCTGTGATGAGCGTTTCATCAGTTGTTTTCTTGCCGTCAAATATCCAGAGAAATATACATTCTACAAGAATGATGTTTATCAAAATCTCTGTGAGCTGTTTGGCGTAGAATCAAAAAAAGCCGGACAGAAGTTGGTGCATTTCTATGATTTGTTAAATGAGAAAGTCATCCCTCTCGTCCAATCCAACGTTGAACTATGTGAGATGGTTGATTCAGAGGTTAGTCAGCACAATTGTCTCAAAAGTTTGCCTTTAACAGCCCAGACAGTAATATGGAACGCTATGCATGAGGGGGTATTCAAAAAGAAGCAGATCTGGCTATTCTTTCCCGGCGACGTTCAAGAAAACTTTGATGATATGGTTGAAAACAACTATATCTCAGTTTATGAATGGGGCGAAATTGGCAGTCTGGATAGCAATGAACTTCGTGACCAGAAAGGTATTAGGAATGCATTGAAGGAAAAAGTAGAAGATTACAAGACAAAGGAACCCGGCCATTCCGTTAAGATGCTTTATGATATGAAGCATAATATGAAGGTTGGTGACTATGTAATCTGCAGAAACAAGGATTTCAATCAAATTGTGGCTATCGGTGAAGTTACTGGAGGGTATTTCTTCAATAAAGACCATCCTGTAAATAATCATTGTGTTGAAGTTAAATGGAACAAAGGTGAATTGGACATAACCGACATCCTTAAAGGATCCCACGATTCCACATCAGTAGCTCCTCGATTGCAGAATGTAACAAAGAAAGATTGGGCTCAAAAAGTAATTGCAGCTTTAGTTGAAACAGTTGATATGGAAATGTCAAATGATAGAACAAACAATGACTCTGTAAAGATGGAAGAAATAGAGATTCTCAAACAAAAGAAACAGATTATCCTTCAGGGTGCTCCTGGCACAGGTAAAACATACAAGACAGCCTCAATCGCTGTCGGTATTTGTAATCCATCCTTCTCTGATTTTGCCGACCACCAGAAGGTAATGGAAGAATATGAAAGGTTGCAGGATGAAGGCCAAATAGCTTTCTGTACTTTCCATCAGTCGATGGACTATGAAGACTTTATCGAGGGGTTGAAACCTGAAGTCAAAGGCAATGCAGTAGAGTACAATGTTGAAAATGGCATCTTCAAGACTATCTGTGAGAGAGCACAAACAAAAGAAAATGCAGATATTACGACTTGCATTGACAAATATCTCCAGTCCATCAAGGGTTATGAAAACAAAAAGACAATACCGACTCTGTCTGGAAAATCAGAGTTGTATGTGTGGTGGACTGAAGGAAATGACACCATCAGCACACGCAGCGTATTGTCAAAGAGTGAAAAAGGCGACCAGTATTCACCTTCACCTCTTAACATCGAGAAGGTTAAGATGCAGGCACTTGGTGAAGGTGTAGAGAATAACTGGCGGCACTATGCCCAAGCGGTTATCAATGCTGTCAAGAAGGAGTATAATCTGGAGAATCAGGTATCTGATAAACCCTACGTCCTTATCATAGATGAAATAAATCGTGGCAATGTTTCCAAGATATTTGGAGAACTTATCACTCTACTTGAAGCAGACAAACGCAGTGGAGGTGGCGCACATCATATTAGTCTGAAGTTGCCTTACTCAAAGGACGACTTCTCCGTTCCCTCAAATCTTTACATCATCGGCACGATGAATACTACAGACCGTTCTACAGGAACTATTGATTATGCGGTGCGTCGTCGTTTTGCCTTTGTTACATTGGAATCAAGGGCAGACGTTATCGAGAACTGGTGTAATGCTCAATCTGTAGCATCCGATGTAAAGAAGGCTGCTCTTGCTTTGTTTGCTCAGATTAATGGCTCGGGCAGAAAAGACAGCAGTTCATTCATTGCCAAGCATAAAGCTTCAGATTTTGAGTTGGAAGATTTGAAAGTCGGTCACAGTTACTTTATGGCTAAAGACATGGCGAGTCTCAAACTGAAGATGCGTTATGAAGTGGTTCCCCTTATTAAGGAGTATATCAAGGATGGCATACTCAGAAGTATGTCAGATGATGATAAATACTTCGATTGCTGGCAGAACGCAGAGTGCTATAGTCCTTCAACAACAGATTACATGACTGAATGATGCAAGAACACGAAAAGATACCATACGATTCCTTGTCCTTTCAAGATTATTGGGGGGAAGGTATGCGTCTTCCAGGCCAAAGCAAGGGCCTGGACAGATGGTTCTTTCAGTGGCAGTGGCGAAATAACCCGATAATAGATGACGAACAAGATTCAGAAAAGCCGGTTGTAACGGAATCTGGCTATTATGCTTCATACGTCATAGGTGCACAGTGGTTTGATGAAGCCAAGACCATGCCTCTTGTCATTACAACCAAGCATGGCTGTGACCGCATTGATTTCCTTAAGATGTTCAGTGTCTGTTTCAATAGTGGCATTGAAGCTAAAGAGTTTTCAAAGATATATGCTGTAGATATGGATGAACCCCGTATCAAGGCACCTGAACTTAAAAGCGTTCTAAGTCCCCTTATTGTCGCCCATTTCCTTTCTGTTGTCAAGGATATAGTCAAACGTGGATTGAAGAAAGACTATGTTCAGCGTGAAGGTAACCTCAAAAAGGTCAGGGGGCGCATTGACATTACCAGAAATGAACGCATGAATATCTTGAAGAAACGATTTGACAAGGTGTTTTGCCGTTACCAAGAATATTCAGAAGACACTTTGGAGAATAGGTTGATAAAGAAAGCACTCGTATTCTCTCAGCATGTTTTGCAGATAGCAGGAATATCTGAAAGCCTTCTTTCCCTTCAGCACACCATACATGAGTGCTTGTCCGCTTTTGCCAATGTCGGCGATCAAATAGAGGTTTGGGAAGTCAAGGCTATCAAACATCATAAAATATTCAAGGAATACGATGATGCAATCAAGCTTGCGCAGATGATACTCCATCGTTACGACTACAGCATTACCAATATCACCACAGCTGAAGAAGAGTATTGTCCTGTCTTCTGGATTGACATGGCCATGCTGTATGAGCATTATGTGTTAGGTTTACTTCGTGAAGCTTACGGGGATAAGATACTTTATCAGGTACATGGCCACACAGGCTATCCCGATTTTGTATGCTATTCACCGAAAGTCGTATTGGACACTAAATATATTCCAAGATTTGAATATGGGAACCTCGATACATATATTGTTCGCCAATTAAGTGGATATAGTCGTGATAAGTGGATATTTCCGACAAAGCCAGAATCAAATATCCCTTGCGTGATTATCTATCCAGTTGAAGGTAAGGAAGAGAATCCTTTTAGAAACAAACAACTGGAAGACTTCTTTAACGTAGAAGACCGTAGTCTTTGGAACTTTCACAGAATAGCGGTGCCATTGCCGCTACTAAATGATAACAATAAATAACTCAAAATACAAAAGAATTATATGGATAAGGTTTTGATTAAAGACACAAAAGCTGTTCATGAAACAATAGTTAAAGCCATATTGTCATGTCGATTAGATGATGACGGATTTGTTGATTGCATGAATGTTGGTAAGAAAATTGCCAGCGAAGGTTTTTGTTTTGAACGCAAGCTCACAGATATAATTCTTCGTGCAGAGCATCTTTTTGAAACTAAAATTGTTCCCAAAGGAGCAGGTATGATTCGTGTCGTAAAACTTACAGATTCTGCTGCTGATTTTATTGCACAAACTTCTAACAAACATAAAACACTTGAGGAATACACTAAAGGAGAATATGTAAACGGAACAATTGTTGAAATAAGACCTAGCTCTGTTAGCTTAGACATAGATGGAGTTAAATGTGTTGTGCCAATTAATGAACTTTCGCGAGAAAAAATCTCATCTGTGTATGATGTATTGAGCGACGAGTCTAAAGGCATGATAATGAAAGTTGAAATCTTAGGAATAAATATTAAACTGGGAATATTAAATGGCAGATGTCATGGCCTTGATAATGAACATGTGAAGAGTGTTCTTCAATCACCAAAAGCAACACCTATAACAAAAAAAGCAATTGATTTCACAATAGGTGATTATGTAAATGGCGTAATTACTAAAATCAGTTCAAAGTCAGTTATAGTTGATGTAGATGGCATTAAGTGTCATATACCAAAACAAGAAGTAACGAAAGATCCTTCAAAAGATGTATTTAGCGTATTTAAGGAGAGTGATAAAGGAAAATCTATCACGTGTCTAGTTGTTGCAATAAACGAAAAAACCAACAATGCTCTTTTGAGTTATCGTCAAGCTAAAAATTCTGTTTGGAACGAATTAAAGAAAACATATTCAGATCAGAAGATAGGTGTTGTAGTTAGTGAAATAATTGATGGCACGGTATATGTTACTTTTCAAGACAATGTTAGATGCAGGTTAAAGTTCTCTTCATACAACGAAAATGCTATAAATAGCCTTAAAGAAGGTGATTCTTTGGAGGTTATGCTTCATGCTTACAATGAAATGGATGACATTATAGAACTCGTTCTTGATTCGTCTTACTATTCATATTATAATGAATCTGGTGAAGTTGAACTTCGTTCAATCAAGCAGGGAGATTTATTTGATGCAAAGGTAACAGCAGTGTCGCATAACAAAGCAACTGTCAGTGTCCTTGATACGGATATCATTAGTTCTATTAGCCGCTTTAGATTATCACCTAACAGAACAATTGATGCGACAGAAGAAGTATTTCCTGGAGAATATCTGCAATTAGTGTTTAGTGGTATAAATCGCGGAAAATTTCTGTTTGAACGAAAATCATTGCTGGAAGATGTATATGCTCCAGAATTGTACGAGGAATCAATAGAACGGATTCTGGCTACAATGGGTATTTTTACAAATAAGTTTAAGGGAACCCTTGTAAGTAGACTTGTCAAGAACTCTAATAAGTGGTTCATAACAAATGTAATATCAAGTGACGAGAATGATAAACAAAGTTTCGGCAAACTACTCGTCGATCCAGTCCGTGGTATTTATCCAGAGGTTTTAGTCGAAAATACTGAATCTCTGACCGAAGATTGTGAAAACAGATATTATGAATTCTCTTTGTATCTAACAGATGGTTCATTTAGAAAATATCTAGGGACACCATATTTGTTTACCACAGATGGGAACCTTTTAGAGGAAGTTCCTAATCCGTATGAAGAATTTGTAACCGTCTCGTATAAGAAGAACGATAGCCCAAGTTCCAATGTTTCTCTTGCGCATCTTCTTGAAGAAGTTGGGCAGAACCTATATTCTAGCAAGAAAAGAATGTTCTTTGAACTTCTACAAAATGCAGATGACTCTGCACCAGAAATGGGTACTAGAGTACGAATTCAAATATGCAAAAATCATTTTGTTATAACACATAATGGCCTGGCATTTAATAAAAATGATTTTGACTCCATTATTTCGGCTGCACAAAGTACAAAGAGCGCTCAGGCTAATAAAACTGGCTATAAGGGTATAGGATTTAAATCAGTATTTACTAATTCGCATATTGTCAAGATTAATAGTAGGGGCTTTACCTTTGCCTTTGACAAGAGCTACGATGAGTATAACTCTTTTGAGAGATTCTACTTTCATATAAGGGATATTCAGGATAATATTGAAGAGCAAGAAAAGTTTATAAAAAAATACCAAAAAGAATATAATGAATTTGACGGTGTCAAGGTTATTCCTTGGCAGTTGCTTCCTATATGGCATGATACACTAGTTATAGAAGAGGATTCAATCTTTAATGAACAGTCAAATGTGTCAATCGCACTAAATATGTCACCAGAAACTTTGGCTGAATACGATGTTGCTATTGAAGAAGTATTCAATGAGCCGAGATTCATGTTGTTCCTGCGAAATACAAAACGCGTGCAATTTGTTAAAGATTCAGAGATTGTCACGATTCAGAAAAACTATTCAAAGAAGAATAGTATTGTCAATTTGGTAAATTCAAAAGACAATAGTAGTAAAGAGGATAGCTATAGAATTTTTTCAATTGACAACTTTGTTGTAGATAACGATGGGTTTAAGAAAGCAGGGATTCCTATCAAACGCACTTCCAAAATAAACGTTCGAGGTGAAAAACAAGATTGTTTCGTCCGTGTAGATGAAAATGGGAATGAGCTTTCTGAAGTATCTGGTATACCTGATCGTATAGCATCTGCTACCAGTGCGACTATTTCATTCGCGTTAAAACTTGATGAAAACAAGAAATTGACGCAAATAAAAGATACAGGCAAATCTTTTTACGCGTATTTGCCGATGAACGAAAGCCATTTTAGTTTCCCGTTCTACGTAAATGCCGATTTTATACCTAAATCGGATCGCGAAGGACTTCAAACTGATAATCCATGGAACCATTATCTTTTTTATGCAATTGGTAGAAGCATCATTGATATGGTTTCTAACATCGCATCAGTAAACGAGCCAGAATACTTAACGTTACTTCCTTCAAAAGAATTATCAGAGAAGGAAACTGAACAACATGTTTTATCTGCAGCTTTTAATAATGGTTATAAAGAAGCCATTAAATCGACTGCATTTGTTATTAACGATTTGGGAGTTAAAGTAAATGTCTCTGATATATGTTATGATGCCTCTGGCTTTTCTTCAATAGTTGGATCATCGTGCTTTTATACTCTAACAGGAACGACAAAAAGGCTCCCTCATACCTCTTTAAATGCTGATATCCTCAAACACAAAATTTTTGGGGTAGAACAATTTACAACCAATGATATAATTAGTTTAATTATCAAAAATGCTGAAGTAGTTAAAGTTTTTTTGAGTGATGGTACAACAAGGAAATTGTTCTTCAATTGGGTTGCTAGTGACGATAATATTACAACTCAACTAATAGATAAAATACCTCTCTTGAAAATTGGTGAGGAATGGGTTAAAAGAGATGGCGTATATTTGCGAGATAATAGAATAATAACAACAACAAAACTCAGTTGCATCAAGAATGAACTTACAAAACTCGGATTTGAGTGTACTGAATATTTGTTTGAAGATCATCCACTTTATAAAAACATTCGAAAACAGACAGAATATAAGGTCTATGAGGCTATAACAAAAAAAGACGCTTCAGTTCTTTGTTTTGAAGAAAGATATGCAGTGTTTAACGTTGCTTGCACCCTTGACAAGGTTACAAGTGAAGAATTGAAGGGATGGAACATATTCAAAAATGAATTAGGAGTACTTACTCCTATGGCCAATCTGTGTAGTTATAAGGACGATGCTCCAAGTTGGTTGCTTCCCTATATGATAGCAAAGGGTGAGTATAATGAGAATATCCAAAAACACCTAGTTCCTTCGGATAGAGTTTATGTTCAAATCATAAAAAAGTATATTGATTCTCTTTTAACAACAACTCAACCTGTTGAGGTGTTCCGTCATTTCCCAGAGTGGGAATCAACATTAACTCAAAAGTTGATATCAAAAGATGTTGATAAGGAGTTGCTATTACCTTTAGTCGAATTATCTGACGCATCAACAAAGGAGAAATTTCTTAAGAGTATAAAGGCCATAGAAATCAATAGTTCAAATGAATATGGTAGTGATTCGTTTGTTTATCGAGTTTTGCAATTAACGGCTAATTGTGAAAATGCACTGAACTATGTCCGTTCCATCATTAAAATAGACAATCAAGTTCTTAGTGAGAACACCTTGTCAGATACTTTCCATGTAACTATTAATAATGTTAGTTATGCCTTCACGCTTTCTGTTGTGTTGCCATTTTTTACACAATCTTCACTTTCCAACAAAGTGATTAGCAGTTTCTCTACAATACCAGGGTATAGTAAAATATTTGGAGAGAAGGAGTTGAGTGCTTCCTCCGTAGAAGACAAACTTATTGAATATATATCTAAAAACCCTGTTTTGTTAAATGGAGAGCAATTCTGTTTCTTGGCTATTTACTATTCTTCTAAGAACTACTCATGTTTAAAGAGTGATATTAGGAAATATGTCAATATCAATGACCAGAATGTCATTAAGTCTATTTTTGAAATTTCAATATCGAATGGATTTGGGAAAACTATTGGAACATTTGTCGAAACGCCTGATATACTTCGACCATTTGATACTATTAAAGATAAGTTTATTGGCTGTGATCATATTACTCTCGAAGAAGAAAGGGTGCCTGCATTTATAAGCAATTGGGCAACAACAGATGAAAGAAGGCAATTCCTATCTGGCATAGGTGTTAAGGACGACAAATCAAAAGAAATATATAGAAGACGTTCTTTCTTAGACAAGAAAAATGAAAGTGATATTTGGAACTTAAATCAGATTCAAAAACAAACTTTCTTTAAATGGCTTGTGTTGGGGAAATATATCTCATTACCACTTAATGACTCTAATCAAATTACTATTTTACAACTTTTGGGCTCAAAAGAAGAAATCGTAGAAAGTGATTTGACAAACACAGTGGAATGGGAAAACGAAAAGTACGACACATGGAAGCAAACAAACAGTTTGAGAGTTTATATACAAAAAACGGATTTTCCTGTTAGGGGAAAATATGATCAAACTGTGTTGTATCATACTGCAATTAAGAAAGACTATGTGTTCTTCATTAATAGCAAGAAATTATATGTGGGTGCCAGTGATATACAAACCGTACTTTCTCAGGTTATTAGTGATTCCCAAATTCCTTTCAATAAAGACGATTGGAACTCTCTATTTATGGTTTCTATAAAAGAATTAGAGGAGTTAAAGCGTCAAAATGAATTGTTAAGTCAAGAGTTAGAAAGAGTAAAGGAGTATCGAGATAGTAATAATTCTGAAGTGGATGACCATGGCAGATATACAGAAAGTGATAATACTGATCCTGAAACAAGAAAGCAAATAAACAGAGAGGCTAGAATCGCTGCATATGAGTTTTTGTCGAGCCTTGAAGATTATGACTGCACAGAATGGAATCCAGAAGATTCAAGTCATATTGTCAAGAATCAAATAAGATATAAAGGCCATTACATTACTGTGGCAGTGACAAGTTCACGAGGACGAAAACTATATCTGCATCCCTGGCTATTTGCTGAAATCATGGAAAATCCAGATAATCTTCTGTTAAATTATGGATTTGACAATCAAATTCATTCGTTGAGTTTCAGTGATGTATTTATGGACAATCCAAACGTTAATTTGATATTTGACACTGATGTTGTAAGTCCAGAGGAGATTGCCAAACTTGCAAATAAGTATCGTGTCTCAAAAAGGACTTGTTTCGTTATAGAGAATCCGAAATATTCACAATCTGCCTCAATTCAATCCTTTGGGTTGAATGAAAAGAAGGAAGATGGGTACGTTAATGTAAGTTTTTCGGATGATGATATATTTAATTTTTAATTTGGTCAGCTATGTATTATACAAGAGAAAATCATAAGCGATTCTTGGATAAAGAATTAACAGCCATATCTGAATCATACTTGAAATTGCTAAATACGAAAGCTATTTCTTTGTTGGCAAGTAATGACTTGTATGTTAGTCAATATGTAAAACTTGATTTCAAGAAGAACGATATAGAAGCAGATAGAAATGTCTTGGGCTCTGGTCAATTAATGCTTCGTTTTAAAAAGGATAAAGGAATCCCTCGAAAGAACGAATATTTTACAGCCGTCATCTTAGAGAAGGATATGTGCCTTCCCAAGAACTGGGGTGACACTACATGGGGGAAGCTTCGTTCACACCAGGTGGAATTTTCCGAAGTCCATTGCGTATGGCAAGGGAAAACCGATGATAATGGATTCCTATTGTGCGGCTTTTCTGGCATCTCCTTAGAAATGTCCCAATATCTTATTAATAATAATCTAGAAGGATGTGTCATAGTCCTTGGCCCACAGGAACCTCCTATGGAGTATTATCAGAATCTAATAACAATAATCAGCAATACCTCATCGGATTATCCTGCAAAAGAAATATTGGATTTTGATAAACGAAATATAACATGGAATCCTGAGAGAATTAATTCTAATATTTCACAGGTTGACAAAATAGTTACATCTCTCAACTCAAACAACGAATTGGTTTTTCAAGGTCCTCCAGGTACTGGCAAAACGCACTTGATGGCTGCAATTGTCGCACGATTAATAACAGAGAACAAAAGTGTCCTTGTTACAGCATTAACTAATCGTGCCTTGATCGAATTAGCACAAAAAGATTCACTAAAAGAGTTTCTTATTCAGAAGAAGGTAAAGAAAACAAACGTATCTGCAGACGAACTCATTTCTTGCAAAAACATATGTCCAGTAGAAAGTAAACAGATAACGTGTATGCCAGGATGCGTAACACTGTCAACCTTCTACAATGCAAGCGGATGGGCAAAGATATGCTATGAAGAGCAGCCGTTCGATTATGTAATAATGGATGAAGCAAGCCAGGCATTATTTGGAATGATTGCCGCTTGCAAAAATCTTGGAAAAAGAATCATTTGGATTGGTGACCAAAACCAAATGCAACCAATTGTACTATTAAGTGAGGAAACTTTAGTTAGGAATGATTACGGAATGTTGGCCAATGGTTTTAAAACTTTGTGTGACAACTTTGAGTGCAAATCATACATCCTTACAGAGTCGCATCGCTTATTGCCAAACGCAGCGTCATTAACAAGTATCTTTTATCACACTCCCATCAAGTCTGTTGCTAAATTTGAGTACCAGATTGATGTCAACAAGTTAACGTTTGCCCCACAGAATGGCGGTTGTTCTCTGATACTTACAGAAATGCCTATCGGGGAAAAAGCTGATCGTTCTTGTTGTTCATATGCTATTGACATAATAGCAGAAATTTTAAGTTGTCATCCCAAATTCAATATTTCAGTTTTATCGAAATTTCGCGCAACAGTTAGAATGTTACAGAATTGTTTTGTGAGTAGATTCGGTGGGCTTAACAACGTGCTTATAGATACTGTAGAAAGAGTTCAAGGTATGACATGTGATATATGCCTATATTACATACCCAATACTATGATGAGTATGTCATTAGAGAAATCTCTATTTAATGTAGCTACTAGTCGGGCAAAACAACTGACAATTATTATTTCAGACAAATCTATTATGACCACAACCTGCGATAGGACTGTAGCAACATATTTACAAAAAGTATCTATTGGTGATTTCACTCCAGTTCCTTCTCAAAATAGTGATAATATAGAAAATTCTATTGAAGCTGGGGAGATCAATCTTAAGATAAAAGGAAAAATTGACTTGTCGCAGTTTGAAACCCCTAAACAGAAATCTGTCAGGTCTGATAGCAAGAGGAATATATATATAATTGATACAAATGTTTTTGTTAATTATCCTGATATCATTTCAAAGATAGACTCAAAATATTCAGTTGTTTTGTCAGCCAAAGTTATTGATGAACTGGATAAACTAAAGATAACACTTAATAGTGACGGGAAACGCAATGTGGAGAAAGCATTACGCAATATCAACAAGTCTTTAGATAGTTCTAATGTAACCATGGAATTATCAGATTCATCGCTATTGCCTTTAGATTTTAACAAGAAATCTCCTGACAACAACATCCTCTCCGTAGCACTTAAGTTTAAAGATGAGAACCCAATACTTCTAACTTCTGACAATGGACTGCAAGTTAAAGCTAAAGGATTAAAAATATCGACAATTTCGCTTAAGGATTTTCTAAAACATTAGACAACGCAGCAAACACAAAAGGTTTAAGATGCTTTTGTAAGGTAATAAAATATAAAATAGAGATGTCCATATCCTCAAACATACCTGCTCCGGCCAATCTCTTCAGACCATCAGAGATTATCGGCATACTCAGAAATCATTTAGCCACAGGCCAAGTGAATCAAAAAGTAGTGTGCCTACGAGGTATCTATTTCAAAGGTAGTTACATCAATCAGTATTATCATACAGCTACAGACAGGCTTGTTGATGAAAGCACCAGTGATGAATTGACTTTGGCCATGCCTTTGAATCTACGTGATGACCTTGATAATGGAAATGTCATTACCGTTCACGGAATCCTTGACCGTTCTGTTACAAACAAAGGACTGATTCAGGTAGTGTTAAAAGTGTCAGAAGTTGAGAAGATAAAGGAATTGGCTGTTTCTGAAGATGAAATCAAACGTACAGAACTTAGACGTATCAAGTCTGAGAAAGGTTTCAAGAACGTAGATAGTTTATTAGAATCTCTTTTGTACCAAGATAAGCGTCCCCAGGTTGCCTTGGTTTATGCTGAAACGAGTATTACCAATGATGATTTTGAGAAAGGTGTACAAGCTGCCCGTACTCATATAGACTTTAAGGAATACAGAGTGTCTTTTGCAAAGACCAAGGCATTCTGTCAGACACTAAAGCAACTTGACTCTATGAATTATGATGTAATAGCTATTATTCGTGGAGGTGGTGCTGGTCTTGAAGCCTTGGACGAGGTTGAACTGCTTGAAACCTTGGTAAACCTGAATACGGCCTGGATGTACGGCGCAGGCCATGAGGGTGAAAAATTGTTCATTTTGAACATCGCAGACAAAGCCATTGCTATTCCTCATGCTCTGGGAACCTATTTCCGGGACATTACTGATGGCGTTGTTCAAAAGCGCAATAACTCACGTGCGGCTTTGGTTAAACAGGTCGAAGGTCAGTTCAAGAAGCAACTGGAGGAATCCAATAAGAAAAATAAAGAACTGCTGTCCCAAATAGAGAAGATGACCAAGCAGCAGCAGGAACAGACCAAAACTAACAAGGAGAATATAGAGAAACTTACTGAGCAACAAAAGAAAAACCTTGAAGCTCAGCAAAAGAAAAACGACGAGACCTTAGCCAAATTCCAAGCTCAGAGCAAGCAGCAAATGGAACAGTCTCAGAAGCAGAATGCAGCTCTTCAGAAACAACTCGCAGACCTTTCAAAGTCTCAAAAGGAATCTGTGGACAAATTGACTGAACAGAACAAGCAGACCAATACGTTACTTGAAAAGGAAAGGCAGCATAGTAGAGAATTGGAACGTCAGCTGGCAGCAAAGCCCAACCATATGTCCACTTTCATTATCATTGCTATCATTGCAGCCATATTGGGTTTTATTCTTGCTCAAATCATTAAGTAATCATTATCTGTATGAAAATAGTAAGCTGGAATTGTAACGGCGGCTTCCGAAAGAAGTATAATGAGTTATTCGACGCATATCCTGATGCAGACCTTTTCATGGTGCAGGAGTGTGAGAATCCTGATTTCTACAATAGTCAGGAGTACAAGACTTTGTTTCTGAAAGGCTTCCATGTGGGCACTCCTGACTATTCGATGAAAGGCATCGGAGTTTTTTCAACTAACGGCCACAGATTACGACGTACCAAATGTAAGTATGGACATCAACTGCACATGTTGGGTTATGCTTTCTTCGAGGTAGATAATCTCCACAAAATATTGGCGGTTTGGCCACATGGAAAGTACGTAGAGGAAATGATTGACTTTGTTCACCTCAATGCGTCCCTGATCACGAAGGACTTATTGATAATGGGTGACACAAACAGTTGCTCTGTGTTTAATAGCCACCATCCTAAAAATAAAAACCACGACGTACTTGTGGAGTTGTTGGAGGACAAGGGTCTTGTCGATGCTTATAACTATTGTACAGGAGAGGTTGAAGGAGAAGAGATTATCCCTACCTTCTATTTGCAACGCAAGAAGGAAAAACCTTATCACCTAGACCGATGCTTTATTGCTCCAGAGCGTATTGTTTCATTTAAGGTGGCAAAGAATCATGATTATTGGCTCTCCCTAAGCGACCACATTCCTGTAGAAATAGTTATTGATGAAAACCCTACTAAAGAAAGATGTCTATGACTAAACAGCATATAGTTTTTCTTACAGGAGCTGGCATCAGCGTTGAAAGCGGATTGAGTACATTCCGTGGTAAGGATGGCTTGTGGACGAATGAGGAATGGGCTTATTTGGCCAGCACCGATGCCCTCTATAATGAGACGCAAAGGTGCCTTGATTTTTATAATTTGAGGCGAAAAAAGCTGGCAGAAGTTGAGCCAAATGAGGCTCATATGATGATAGCAGATCTGGAGAAAGAACATGATGTGACAGTTATCACGCAGAACGTGGATAATCTCCATGAACGTGCCGGCTCCTCACATGTCATTCATCTGCATGGTGAGTTGAGCAAAGTTTGCTCAATGGATAACCGAACAACATGTGTGAAAGAATACCCACTGACTACTCCCATTAAACTTGGTGATAAGGCTGAAGATGGCTCACAGTTACGTCCTTACATCGTAATGTTCGGAGAATATGTTGATAGCATGAATGTAGCCATCGACTACGTGAGCAAGGCAGATATATTCGTAGTCATTGGCACATCCCTGAAGGTTTATCCAGCAGCAGGCTTCATCAACTATGCTCACCACGAAGTTCCCAAGTTCGTGATAGATCCAGGTGATATGGAGCAATGCACGGAATTAGGATTTACTCACTTCAAAACGACAGCCACCGAAGGCATGAAAAGGCTTTTGGAAGCATTTAATGAACTATAAATAATAACTGATTATGGAAAGAATAACAGCTGATAACTTTATAACAGACAACAAGACGAATAAAGTATTTATTTCAAGCCTTATAGATGGAGAAACAGGGGGACTTGATGTTGATGCTCGTACTTCATTGAAAGCAAGTATCTTGAAGTTTGCTCGCAATGGGGAGCTTCTCTATAATACATTGGATGTCTGGGCACGAGATTATATGCCTATTCAGCTAACGCATGATATGTTTCTCAGCTTTACCTACAAACCTGACTATCTACAGGATTCACCCGATTATGTGACCAACTGGCAAGTACACCGAGTCCATACTAAAAAGCAAATTGCTAAAGAGGTGCCCTTTGATTTTAAGGTAGTTCAACTCCCATTGATTCTTGATGGAGGCAATGTAGTGAAAGCCGTTGTCAATGATAAACCATGCATTATCATGTGTGACAAGGTGCTCTATGAGAACAATTTAAAGGATGAAAGAGAGTTCCAGAAATGGTGGGACAACTGGTGGAAAGTCAACTTTGATGGTACAGAAATGCAACTTGTGCTTTTGCCTTGGGAAGGAAAAAATGTCAATCCAATAGGTCATGCAGATGGGATAGTTCGTTTTATTGAAGACGGACGAGTCCTGCTGACAAACTATTTTGATTTCGATGAAAAATTCGGAAACTATTATGGTGGCTTATACCAAAAGAAGCTCGAATACGCAGGATTTAAAGTCGAAACGTTAAGTTACCTTGATAAATTTGATTACTCGACGGATAAAATGTTCCGACTTTTATTCAATCATTCTTGGTGCTACATCAACTACTTGCATGTTGGAAACAAAATACTTGTTCCTAAGTTGGAGTATGAACCATTGGATAATGAAGCAATTCGGCAAATAGATCGTGCATTCAATGCAGAAAAGCACATCGCAGACGTTCAGCTGATTGACGTAGATATGACTGCTATTGTAGAAGATATGGGTGGTGATCCTAATTCAGGAGGAGCACTTAATTGTTTAACTTGGACTATTATGGAGTAATATCATGACATACACATATAAATATCCACGTCCAGCAGTAACAGCGGATTGTATTGTAATCACGAAAGATACTGATGCTAAAGTTCTGTTGATTCAGCGAGGCGAAGATCCATACAAAGGCTGTTGGGCTTTCCCTGGTGGTTTCATGAATATGGATGAAACCACAGAGCAATGTGCCATCAGGGAACTTGAAGAGGAAACGGGATTGAAGGTCAATGAAGTTCATCAGATAGGAGCTTATTCCAAGGTTGACCGTGACCCACGTGGAAGAACGATTACTGTAGCATATCTTGCCATCATAGATAAGCCTATATCTGTAACTGGTCAGGACGATGCAGCAAAAGCAGAATGGTGGCCAATCAATTCATTACCAAATCTTGCATTTGATCATGACGAAATCATATCTGATGCTATAATCTTAATTCACAAATTACTCAAATTATGAATAGTATTACTCCAAAACCATTAAACGACTTCGTCGCTATAGACGTTGAGTATGCAAATAGGGAACAGGACATCTGTCAGATAGGATTGGTAGTTGTCCGTAATCTTGAAATCGTAGAACAGCGTGTATGGGTTATACAACCATTCGATAATCACTACGATGAGAACTTTAGTCGTGCCCATCACATGACGGAGGCAGATACTGCTAATGCGCCAACGTTTGACATAGTATGGCTGAATGAAATACGCTCTTATTTCTTAATTGGGCAACTATGGGCGCACAATGCTATCAGTGTGGAACAACCTGTTCTGGAAAAGAACTTCCGTGAGAACGGTCTCAGAGAAGATTGGCTCAAAATCTATGATAGCCGAGACCTTTATCAACGTCCTGACTGTCTGCCTAATTCTGGCAATGGACTTCCACAATGTTGCATGGCACTCGGCATCCCATTTGACGCAAAACAGCACCACGATGCCGGATACGATGCCCTGAAGTGCGCAGAGATTGTAATCGCCTACGCCAAAGGACAAGAGCCCGATTGGACTGGTGTGCCCCAAAATACTGAAGAATTACGAAAACAACTTCAGGAGAAACGAGTTCTTCGCTTGGGTGATTTTCAAACGTACTATACTAGTACCTCATCTGGTGAGGAAGATGTCATAGCTGTGCTCTCTTCGACAGATGGTAGTGGCATAGAGCAAGTCATTGATGTGTTCGATAAAGGTGACGTCATTAAAGAGGTAAACACAGCAAGCTTGGATTTCTCCCGTATAGACAAGCGTCCAAACAATCCTTTGTGTGGTAAGCGAGTTGTTCTCACAGGTTTATTCAAAATTAAGCGCGATGATATAAAGAATGCTCTCGATGTAATGGGAGCTAAGCGTACCAGTTCTATTAGTGGAAAGACAGATATCATCATCCTCGGCACGCACAATGTTGGTTATACCAAGGTTATTGACCTTGAACAACAAGAAGCTAAGGGACACCACATCTTTCGTATAGTCGGTGATACTGATCTGGAAGCACTTTTATATGGCGACGGGGATAAGTTCTTTATGCATCAATGTTAATTATATAAACAATGTTTTGATAAGTGTTGAACAAAAAAAAGAATGGCAACATACAATGATTTAAGAAAGGAATTGGGCGAGTCTTATAGCTTGAATTACTTAAAAAAAATGGAGACAGCGTCAAGTATTGACGAGACCTTTAAATGGTTTAATTCTATTTTAAGTAGTAGGCCGAGTTATGTTGTGTATTTTTGGAAAGATACATATATACCTGTTCTATACAAGGTTATCAATGCCAACATTCTTAGATTATTTAAGGAGAATGTTAATCCCAGTGAAGACAATCTTGTAAAGAGTATTGTCAATCTTCGTGGAGATTACAATGAGACGGCAGAAAATATAATAAAGGAAGCCTCTATAAAAAAAAGTATAGCAAATGCTTCTGTATGCGCACAAGAAGTTTTGTCGATTAAGAAGAAGTATGATAATGCTTGGTTGCAACTACGAAAGCATCCAGACACCACCGTAGAGCATCAGATGAGTAAAATTGAAATAAGTTCTCTTCTTAAGCCCATGAAAAGATATGGTTATATACATACCCGAAAAGAAAGGGAATCAATAAGCGATTACGGATTAAATAAAACAGAGAATGTCCTTAAAATTGTTTTTATTATTATTGTAGGATGTTTATTTGGATTGCTTATAGTCTGGGCTGGTAACCTTTTGGTATTATTTGGTCTGTTTATTGGTGCTATGTTGCTAAAATGTATGAGATAGAAATAGGTAATATGACATTATCATTAAACAATAATAGGTTCTTCTTATTCTCAGAAAAAGACTTTGCGGTCTCAAATTTAAGAGATGTTTCGTACCTCTCCATTTGTATAGTCTCAATAAAAGAAGCTCTTGAAGCCAATAGACTTTTTCTAAAATATTCTGAGTCGTGAGACTCCATCAGTATTAGGCGCAGACTTCGGTACTTATTCAAGTGGAACATCTTTGAATCTCCGAGGTTTCAGATACCGAATATAGCAAATGCTGTTGGGAGCGATTGACCGAGAGGTCAGTTGCTCCCTTTTGATATATATGCCGTAAAATAGAAGAAAAACATAAACTATTTTAATCTGTGAAGATAGACTGCACTATTGGATTATACCTTTGCGCCATCAAACATAAAAAAAGGGTCTAAGATTAGATTTTTAACATAATTAAATTTGTATTGATATGAAAAAGGTATTATCACTTATCATCTTAATGATGTCTTGTGCAGTTGCCTTTGCACAAGAGGAACAGAATGACTCTATTCAGAAGCCAAGTAAGTTTGCAAGTTGGACAATTTCTGATGCTTTTCAGGCAGAAGCCGGGTTTGCTGGTAGTTATTGGAAGCCAACATTCAACATTGCTCTTGATAAAGAGGGTTACTACTGTGTGGTAAACCTTTACAACCAAAGCGGCTATTATTCCGTTGACAAAGAGACGCTGCCGCATCTTTACTTGAAAACGGAAAATGGTGAGGTTGTTGACTTGGAAATGGATGGAGATGAACCAGTCCACAAGTTCTACCTCAAAGGGTATTATGTAGCAAGAGTTTGGATGCCTGGAAGGTATGTAACCCGATTCATCTACTATATTCCTGATATTGATGAATTCCTTTCCAAGTACTATGTCAAATATAGGGTGTGGTTAGGTGAAGGCTTCAAGGATGTTGAAATGAGCAAAAGCTATTCCAAGAAATTCAATAATCGACTGAAGGATGCCACCAATTCTGTAACGTCCGAATATGAAACAAAGAAACATTCATTGAACAATCCGCTTGAAGGATTTTAATATAAACTTAAACCGCTCCAAAAAATAATCAAACGTCAAGGTATTCAAAGAATAGAACGAATAAAATTAATAAGGATGGTCGGGTTAAAAACCTGGCCATCTTTTTTTGTTGTCAGATGAAGGTGTGGCCCTGTTGATGCTCCACTGTTGCCCGAAATAGCGATGTTTGTTCCGGCATTGACAAACTCATTCTCCGTGACGAGCTGCTGCGAGAGGTGGCAGTAACTGATGGTGTAATCTCCAGTCCTTACCGTTACGAACTTCCCAGACCTGCTATCCTGTCCCACTTTGATGACAGTACCAGGAAACATCGAATAGACCTTTTCGTATCGAGCGGAAAGGTCGATGCCATTGTGCATGATCCGTTTG
>JAEEGG010004106.1_pt1 | contig 35575 bp, 38 predicted proteins | sample 9134161 | NCBI WGS metagenome assembly JAEEGG01 (sample SAMN16246543, study PRJNA631951) | gut metagenome | biome: gut microbiome; feature: rumen; material: CR-attached | host: Bos | place: Iran: Karaj | collected 2018-10
CTTGTTCAGGCATCAGGCACCCAAAGATGCCACTGGTGAGTTAGTCGAACCTGTCATCAAGGTCATCGGCATCCGTCATGGCGAAAAGATGTACGAGACCTTGCTCACCAACGAGGAGTGTGCCAAGGCCGAGGATATGGGCAACTTCTACCGCGTTCCTGCCGACAACCGCGACCTCAACTACGACAAATATTTCAAGGATGGCGATGTCAAGCGTGTAACATTGACCGAGTTCAATTCCGACAACACCCACCGCCTCAACCTCGAAGAAACCAAGGCAATAATCGCCAGCCTCGAATACATCCAAAACGAGCTCAACGGCCTCCCCAACATCGTGAAGTAATTTATAGAAAAGCTTAAATATAATGATTAACGTTGGAATTATCGGATGTGGCTTCGTAGGCGGTGCTTTGAAGGATTGGTTGGAGCATAACAACCCAGAGTGTAAGTTATTCATCAGCGACCCTCCCAAGGGATATTTTGATGATCTGAGCAAGATTGATATCGCATTTCTTCAAATCCATGTACCGACTGAGGATGATGGCACGCAAGACCTGACGTTGATGAAAGAACTGATTACCAACTTGCCAGATGTACCTGTGTTCGTACGTACCACCATCCTTCCGGGAACCAGCGAGATGCTCTCCCGCGAGACAGGTCATCAGGTTTGTTATATGCCGGAGTTCCTTACCGAACGAACTCACATCGAAGATTTTAAGAAACAAACGATGGTATTTACTGGTGCTCATGATTTGCTCACCAAGATATTTGTCGGCAAGAAGTTCACAGTTATGACTCCGCTAGAGGCCGAACTCACCAAGTACATGCACAACGTGTTCGGAGCCTACAAGGTCACCTACTTCAACGCCTGCCGCGAGTACTGCGAGCAGATGGGTGCCGACTGGCGCAAGGTGCATACCGGTATTCTTCTTTCGGGCTACATCAACGACACGCACACCTACGTCCCCGGTCCCGACGGCAAGTACGGCTACGGCGGCAAGTGCTTCCCCAAGGATGTCAATGCCTTCGCCAAGATGACCGAAGGCACCCCTCTCGGCACCCTGCTTCAGCATCTCCATGAGCTCAACGTCCACTTCCGTGGCGTGGAAGAGCATATCTAAGCCAAGCAAGTAGTAAGCCAACAGTAATCAGGACACCTCGTAAGGGGAACTGAACCGAAGGTCGCGTGGCATGCCTACCGAGCTTGATGAGGCAACATCCCTAGAAAACATGATAGTGAGTCAGATTCGCTGAATTAGATTAAATATTGAGAAAAAGGTTGATTAAACATAGGCTGCAGATATAAAACAGCATGGGGACATAAAAAACATCTCACCAAATGGATACAAAAAAGCTCGTCGAGGAAGTGATTTTAGACCTTGGCAATAACAAGAGCCTGACCGAAGTATCAAGCAAAATACAGATTATTGTTAGGTTGTTAGGAGATGTCAGTCTGAAAAAATGGTATAATTATGAGTTTGTTACAGGCTATAATCCTGAATGCCACAACCTTCCAGACTATCGAATATCTCGTGCTGCTGACATTCGTGCAGACTATTTTGTGCAACAAGGGTTTGGCTTGTTGAGAGTTACAGAGCAAAGTGTACCTATTGCCAACTTGGGACACGAGAAGTATCAAGAAATAATGCAAGCTCGAGTGACAGACACCATCTCCGCCATCATTGACTACTCTCATAAATCGGACAGAATGATAATGACGTTGAATCCTTATGAAAGAGCAATGGTTCAACGTGTTTTAGGCGATGTCCAGATACAGAATGTCCACAAGGTGATTTCACCATCTACATTTCAGACCATCATTGACAATGTCCAGGGTCGTGTCATTGATATGTTTATGGATTTGAACGAAAATGTCTTCAATGGTGAGTTGGATTTGAAATCAAACGAAGCTCAAAAAGAAATACACCAAGTGATAACCAATAATATTACTGCGGGCATAGTTCAGACCGGATCTGGGACGATTGAAGCCAACAATTCAACCATGGCAGCCAATGTGGAACAACCGCTTACTGCTGACATATTGGAAAAACTGACGTCACTGACCGATGAAATTGATCGCTTGTCAAAGGATGCAGATGAAGAGTTCGACGATATTGCCCAAGAAATCGTGGATATACGTTCTGAACTCGCCAATCCAAAACCCAACAGAAGTTTTCTAAAGAAGTGTTTCAGAGCATTGGCATGGGGTACAAGAGTCTCTGGCCAAACCGCTATAGAAGAATTTGTAAAGAAAGCCATAGAGTTTTTATCATAATAAAAGAAGAAGTATTAAGCCATGATAGTAACGAAAAAATTCGAAGAGTTTGTTAGTTCTGTTGATATGAACTATAACGAAGTGTATGATTTTTATCAAGCGGCAGCAGGGGCTGTCGATAGTCAAACAACATTCAGGGTTATGCCAGCCAATGGCAAGTCCGATGATACGCTGATTATTTACAATGCTTATCAAGATATTATAGCATTAAGACTAACACCAAAGGCGTTGGACTATTTGCCAGAATGGATAGAAGAGAATTTGATGTATGGTCTTGACGCAGAGAGCTATTGGGGGATGGAGCGTGAAAAAGAAAAGGCAGATAAAGATTGAATTGAAATAATGGACATAAAATCAATTGATCAGGAATCACTAAAGAAAGTATTTGATACCCCTTTTTCTACGCAGTTCATTTTCAATATTGAACAATTGAACTATCGGTTGGAAAGACTATCGCAAATCAACCCCAATGATGCCAGCAACAACAAGGAGTATCTGATGGTTTTTGATGCCGCCATAGTATTATTTCGTTCGTTGTTTCTTGAGAAAGGAGATAAAAACTACACGTTTCAAAACTACTATCGTTTGATAGGACAGCCTGAGGTGGCCGATGCCATTGATGATTTTTTAGATTCGAGATTCGAGAGTTGGTCTGAGGTGTCAATTCGGACTGTTTTGAAACGGATTGCTGACAAATTTATATGTCATGTTGACAGTATCACTTTAGAAGACCTTGGAATAATAAATGCAGCAATGGCAAAGTTGAATAATCCTACATTTGACAATAACTTACAGAACATAGCTGAGAAATTGAATGAAATAATAGAAAAGGAAAGAAAAACTCTTAACTTTTAATTTTTAATTCTTAACTTGAAAACATGCAGCTTCCCGGTCTTTACGCGCAGCCGGAGCCGTTGAAGGGGCTGAAAGATCATCCACACAGCTGGTATGGTCATTTAGTTTAAGATACATCGATATCCACGATTGACATTCCATTAAATAATTTATGACACTTCGAAAATTGATACCAATACTTGTTGCGACGATTGCCCTATTTTGCATGGCTACACCATCAGCTCATGCATGTAGGAGAGTTGTAGTAAGACAGGGTGAAGATTTGGTAAAAGTTTTCGTAAAACCAAACAAAGAGTATGTTATAAAGAATGATATAGATCTTGGAGGTAAGAAGGTCAAAATAGGTAAAGGGTGTACATTGGTGTTTAAGGGTGGCAGTTTGTCAAATGGCACGATTGTGGGAAATAATACCAAGATTAATGATACTCATAATAATATATTCAGAAATTGTAGGATTGGTGGTGTGTGGAAAGTGAAATGTGCATTCTCTACAATGTTTGACAATAATATAGATGCTGCTACATTATTGCGTAACCTATCATGTTTATCTTCGCATATAAAGCTATATGCGAATCGAAATTATTATATTAAAGAGAATGGGATTGAGTTAGATGTGGAAACAATAGAGGCAGCGTCAACAGAAAAACCTTTGTTAAGGTTCCATACTACAAATCCCGACAAAGAAGGACTAAAAATATATGGTAAGAATATTGTTCTGATGAATATTAGATTTGTGGATGATTATGACGAGAAAAACGAAGCAAAATATGGAGCAAATAAGCATACAATTGGAAATATGATAGCAGTCCGATCCAGGGACAAGTCTGTAAGTTCTCTGACAGTCGAAGGTTGTGACTTTTCCGGTGGTACATCAAGTTCGTATGTGGCTTCGTCCCAGACCAAGAATTGTCTTGTAAAGGATTGCTCTTTTTCCGGATATATTGGTGATCACGCTGTTTATTGCTCAATGGTGGTGGAGAATTTTGTTGTTAAGGATTGTCTGGTCAAGAATGTTGTACACACTCGTGGCTTATTCAAAATCAGAAGTTCAGATAATGCAAAAGTCTTCACGATTCAAAATTTGAATGTTCGTAATTTAAATGGTTATTTGGCGAATGTGTCACTGTTGGCAACTCCAAATTGCGAATTGCTATTTGATAGAATAAAGGTTTCGAAAGACAATCGAGACACTTCTGTATTCTATGGTTTCTGTATCAATGATGAGACTAAATCAATATCTGGAAAAGGATATAATGCAAATTGCATAATGATAAAAAATTGTGAATTTGGGTATGGATATAATGGTAACCCTGTGGTTTATCATGGAGCTGGACAAATGGTTCGGGTCAAGGCCATAAGGTATATTAATACACATACCATCAATTCTAATTTTGCCGGAGGTTATACGGATTGTTTATTAGTAGATAGATGTGTTTTTGATGAGTGTTGTGGAAAAAAAGGAATGGCTCTATATGCAAAACATGTAACAATAAACCGTTCGAAAATTACGGTTAAGAATGGAGCCATGGCTAATTGCCTATTTCTTATCAACTATAATCAAGAATTGTTAGAAAGCATAACTATGACAAATTTAATAATAGATGCTAATGTTGCTAATATGATTAATGTTGTAAAAGATGGTCGGGTAAATGTGAGTATAACTAACTGTAAAATAACTTCAGTAAGACAGAGTGTCATAAAAGCAACAACAAACGAGGCCATTGTTCTTAGAGAAAAAAACAATGATAAAAATGTTGAGATGATACTAAAATGAAAAAAATATGACGTTAAAAGGTTGATTATACTGGAGACGAATATATTCCCTAATAAAATGTCAAACAATAATACTTCAAATAAGCGAATTGCCCAAAATACATTATTCCTAAGTATTAGGATGGTAATAGTATTGGGAATTAATCTCTTTACAACAAGAATTGTATTACAAGCGTTAGGCGTTGTTGATTATGGTGTATATAATGTTGTGTGCGGATTTGTCGCAATGTTTGCCTTTTTGAACACATCAATGAGCAATGGCATTCAGCGTTTCTTTAATTTTGAATATGGTAAAAATGGAGTTGAAGGGGCGAACAAGGTTTTTTGTACAGCTGTTTATATCCAAGCCATGCTCGCTATTATTATTGTTGTCTTGGTTGAACCTTTTGGATTATGGTATCTGCACAATAAAATGGTGATACCTGCAGATAGGATGATCGCGGCACAATGGATATTCCAACTTGCAATACTAACTTTCGTGATTGGCATTATGTCATCACCCTTCTCGGCTTCAGTCACGGCTCATGAACGCATGGATTTTTATGCATTGATTAGTATTATGGACGCAGTCCTCAAACTTGGTATTGCCTATGTTGTGCTTGTAGTAACGCGTGGTGACAAGTTGATACTTTATGCAGTTCTGTTGGCTGGTATTAGTGTCATCAATATTACGATATATTATTTTTACTGCAAAAAGAGATTCAAGGAGATTCATTTCCATTTTTGGTTGGACAAAAAGATGTTTAAGAATATGCTGGGTTTTTCGGGATGGAATATCTTTGGTACTTTTTCAAAAGTGATGGAAAATCAAGGTCTCAATCTTGTACTGAACTTTTTCTTTGGGCCAGTGGTAAATGCAGCAAGAGGTGTGGCGGTTCAAGTTAATGGTGCTGTGCGTAGTTTTGTAAGCAACATAACCATCCCAGTAAGGCCTCAGGTGGTTCAATCCTATGCTTCTGGTAATGTTAATAGAACTTTAAATTTAACTTTTAGTGTTAGTAAAATAACAAGCGTGATAGTTGTTATGCTTGCAATTCCAATATGTTTGGAGATTGATTATATTCTTCATTTATGGTTGGGTGAGAATGTCCCTGATCATACTGCTGCTTTTTCGGTCTTGGTTATAGCAACCACTTTGTTCAACAGTTTGCACTCATCTTTGTCTGGAATTGTGCATGCGACTGGAATTATGAAGAAATATCAACTAATATGCAGTATAATTCAATTGGCCTCTATACCAATTTCGATAGTTCTAATTAAGTTATTTAAAATACCTGAAATTGCTTTTTTTGTTGTCTTTGTTCTATCTATTATTATGCTTTTGGCTGGCCTTTTGATTGTAAAACAATTGGTTGGTATGGATGTAAGAAAATATTTATTAAGAGTCTTATTACCTATTCTTTTGATGGTGTCTTTATCATTACTTGTTGTGATACCATTACATCAGGCAATTGGTAATAATATAATTAGATTAATAGTTGTAACATTCACCACTTTTATATTAGTAGTAATAATAGCTTATTTTGTCGTTTTTGAAAAAAAAGAGAAAGAAATGGTATTTCAAATGATTAATTCCATGATAAGGAATTTTAAAAATAATAATCAAAAAACCATGTAAATCAATTGTATAACTAATATTGGTAAAAATGAAATTAAAAAACATCAACCACAATCATAGAATTCAAAGAGTATTCCTATATTTACTCGCCATAATACTTCACCCATTTTTGAAGGTGAAAAAAGGTCGGGTGTTGTTCATTGCTTATGATGGAAATCAATATAGTTGTAACCCTCGTGCTATTTCGGACTTTATTCTCGACAATAATCTTGATGGATTTGAGCTGTTTTGGCTTTTTAATGACTGTTATATACCTCCACAAATTGACGAACAAATAAAAATAGTAGTTGGTAGAACTTTGAGAGCTTTGGTTGCTATCAACACTTCGGAATTTGTATTTACAAATAAAAGAACTAATCCATGGATGTTTTCATGGATAAAAAAGAAAGGGCAGAAATATATTATGACTTGGCATGGTCGAGCGTTGAAAAAGTGTGAATTAGATGCCATTGATACACTTGGTCCTAATTATTTGAAGCGAATGAAGAACGATTCTGCGTATTGTGACTTGTTTTTGTCCGATAGCAGATACAATTCGAATCTCTACCATAAAGCTTTCCTCTATGATGGAGAAATACTCGAAAAAGGTTTTCCTCGCAATGACATTTTCTTTGATAAAAGCAAGCATGTAGAGATAAAAAAGAAGGTTTTTGATTATTACGAGTTTAATGAAACGGATAAGGTCGTTTTGTACGCTCCAACTTTCCGAGGCAAAATGAATCTTGATTGCTATAATATCGATTGGGGAAATGCCACACCTGCTCTTGAAAAGATGTTGGGTGGAAAAGTAAAAATATTAATCAGGTTGCATCCTAATTTCCTAGGTTCAAATATTGACCGTTCATCATTGTTCTCAAGTGACAATTTGATTGAGGCAACCACATACAATAACATCAACGACTTGATTATCGCATCTGACATGATGGTTTCGGACTATTCTTCGTGTATGTTTGATTTTGCATTTACCAAACGTCCGTGCTTTATCTATGCTACGGACAGCGAAAAATATGAGCGGGGTTATTATTTGAATTTAAAAGAACTACCTTTCCCATTTGCTGAAAATAATGATCAGTTTCTTGATAACATTAAGAATTTTGATGATGCTAAATATCAGAGCGAATTACAAATATGCATGGATACGGTTTTCGGTTCTTTTGATACGGGCCATGCATCAGAAGCCGTTGTTAATTGGATGAAAGATAAATCCATCATATAACATTGTTATTTTCTAAAGACTAATTTGTAGTCCACTAATTTATGCAGGACAGTGCAACTATTTTACAGGTATTATTTGATATATCCTTATGGATTGTCTTAGGTCTATCCTACCGCCGAGCCTATAATTCACCATATACCATCAACAAGGGGGCAAGGATTATTTGCTATTTGCTGATACTCCTTTTTTGCCTTTTCCCTTTTTGGGCAGGGGACTATTCCCATTATAATGAGTCTTTTGAAAAAATCAGGTATGGTGGTTTTTCCCATTGGGAGCCCATTTACCAAACCATAGCTCTATTCGTGCCTTCTTATTTTGTGTTTAGACTTGTAGTTTGGGGCGTTGCCTTGTTCCTGTTGCAATTGGCATACAAAAAAAGCTCACCAACTATTGATTTATGTGTGTTTATTTTTTGCGTATGCTATTTGCACATGTATTCCTATGCAAGAGCATCGGCTGCCATGACTTTTATTGTCTTGGGTTTATCTGTCCTTGCTAATTCTCAATATAGAAGTCGCATTCTTTCCATAGTGTTAGGGTTTGGTATTATTGGCTGTTCGGTGTTTTTCCATCGTTCAGCTGCCATCGGTGTAGCGGCTGCCATAGCCTCATTGTTTTTGGTTAATGCTAATAAAAAGACCATCATTATATTGGTTCTGTTATCTCCCGTAATTGTTTACGCTCTACAATATTCGTTGGGCTATTTTATGACGATGGATTTGGATGACGAGACTTATATCACGGATAGGAAACGTGACAATTATATGGTTAGTGGCTCAGGTAACATGTTTTATTTGGGCGGCGGATTGGGAGCTATAATATATAATGTTTTCACTCGCGTTCCGTTATATTTAAGTGCCATATTATATGTTATCACTGTGGTGAAAGGACAATTCAATAATTTTACCATTGGTGAGCGTATCATGTCTTCCTATGCTTTCTCTGTTATTGTTTTGGGTCTTTGTTTTTTAATTGATTTTGGTTACAACACTTATGTATTACATTATCGCACGTTAAACTATTCGATGATTGCCAATGCGGTTTTTTTGGCAGCGGTGCGACGACATAACTACAACAAAAAATTGTTTAATGTTATTATCTATTCCACAATGTTTGGTGCTTTCTACATGTTGGCTTATGCGGCTTATCGTGCTATTTAATAACAAGAAGAAATGAAACTATCAATAATTCTTACTGTATATAACAAAGAGCCATTTCTTCGGCGTGCGTTAGATGCTCTCCTTAACCAGAAGGATACGAATGATGACGAATATGAAGTGTTGGCTGTCAACGATGGCTCCACGGATGGCTCTGCCGTCATACTGGATGAGTACGCACAACGAGATAATCGCTTACGTATTCTAACTCAACAAAACCAGGGGTTGTCCATGGCCCGAAACAATGGAGTTGAGCCTGCACAGGGTGATTACGTATGGTTTGTTGATGCTGACGACACTTTCTCGCCCTTTTCGGTTAGACTGATTTGCGATGCTATGATATCACACCCCGACGTAATACCTATTTATGCAAAAACTGATGGTATTGATAAGATCCGTAATCGTGTCAACCCTAATTTGCATACTGGAAAAGAAATCTTGGCAAATGGCGGATGGGAACATTGTGGGGTGTTCTGGGTACTGCGCAAAGAATTCCTATTGGAGAACAACCTTAGATTCTTCCCAGGTATCTACCATGAAGATGCCGAGTTTACTCCACGTATGCTGTATATGGCAAAATCGGCACATGTGGTTCCTGAAGTGCTTTATACCGTTTACCGAGACCCCAATTCCATTACTCAGGTGCCTAGACCCAAACGGGCTTTCGATTGTTTGACTGTAGCAGAACGATTATCTATGTTTTTTGAAAAAAATAATGATGATTCGATGATAGACAGAATGTTGAATTATCGAATATCAATGCTTATTAATGATGCGCTCTCGGTTATTAGTAAGAATTCGCGCGAGGATCGGCATAAGTTCGATAAAACATTCCGGACGAAGCCTATGTTAATTAATATTTTGAAGAAGGCGTCAGTTCGCAAATATAGGATAGAAGCTGTGTTGTTCCGCTGCTTTCCGGGACATTATACAGCCATTTATAGAATGATGAAACGTTTTGGGGGAAAATAATAGATTATTATGCATATTCTTCATATTTCAGCTGATTTCAGCAATACAAAGGTTCATGCCAATTTGTACAAGCAATTGGACAAATTGGGTGTGGAGCAAACCATTTTCAATCCTATAAGGGTGATACGTCGAGAGACTATTGGGCGCAATGAGTTTGAGGGTGAACATACGCGATTCGTGTATGCTGATGTGGTGAAACCCTTCCATCGCTATGTTTATCATATCAAACAGCATCGGATATACCGTGAATTGCGCAAAAAAGTTAGTATCGAGGGTGTTGACCTTTGCCACGCCACCACTTTGTTTACCGATGGTGGCCAAGCGTATAAACTTTTCAAAAGATACCACATCCCATATCTCGTGGCTGTAAGAAGTACTGACTACTATGCTTTTTTGTTGAAAGCGCCGCATACATGGCCATCGGCAAAGAAAATACTGTTGAATGCATCTAAAATCGTGTTCGTTTCGCCAACATTGAAAGATAAATTCTGTTCTCATCACTATATCAGTAAGTTCTTACCTAATTTTGAAAAAAAAATAATTGTATCGAGGAATGGCATTGACGATTTCTGGATTGACAACACCAACCGAAACGACGTTCCCGACAACCATAGTGTTCTTTACGTGGGTACCATGATCAGGCGCAAGCGTCCGTTGGCTGTTATCGAGGCAGTCTTGCAACTTAAAGAGAAGTATCCTGATATAAAGGTCAATCTTATTGGAAGCACAGGGGAAGATGAAGCGTCCGTGAAACAATATGCAGCAAGTAACCCGGAGGTTGTGGTTTATCATGGAAGAATCAACGACAAGCAGAGACTTTTGGAGAATTATCGTAATAACTCGCTATTTGTTCTCCCTTCGACAGCTGAGACTTTCGGCTTGGTATATTTAGAGGCGTTGTCACAGAACTTGCCCGTCATCTATACCAAAGGTGATGGTGTTGATGGATTTTTACCAGATAATAGTGGTGTAGGGCTAATTACACCAAGTGTTGAGAGTATTAAGGTGGCGATAGAAAAGGTTTTTGACAATAGGAGTGGTTATTCAAATAAGGGAATTGATTTTGATTTATTCAGATGGAGTAATATAGCATCTGAATATTCAAAAATGTACTCGGATATTTTATAAAAAACAGTATGCCCAACATTTTTTTGTCATTTGATGATTCAAGGATGGATTTCTACACCAATGTGTTGCCCCTACTGAAGAGATACAATGTTCCCTGAAAATTATTGTAAAATATTATTTGTAAAATGAAAAATTAGTTTTGACTTCGCATTCATAAAACGAATGTCAAGTCAAGGTCGCCTTGCAGATTAATGGATTCTGTCTGTTGGGTGACCCCAAAAGTGAATAAAAAGAGCCCACCATAAGTATCGCTTTGAGGTTGATACAATAAGAAAAATTGAAAATACAAAATATTGTGAGTTGTCTCCCAATGAAGCTCATGAGAAAATAGAGGTACTATAAATAGATGTTAAACACAATGCATAAAATAATAAAATGGAACTTAAATATAATTTGAATAAAGGTGTTTGGTGCTTCACTTTGGCGCCTCATTTGGAAAAAAAATTGGATTGTTCACAGTGTAAGAAGTTGTTGTCGCATGGTGGTTATGCGGTAAGAAATGTATATGGTTTTGATATTAAAGAAGAAACGGAGTTCTGGTATTTGATAAAAGACAGTTTTGGTGGATTTGATGAACTAACATCAAAAATGCGCAACAAGGTTAGACGCAGTTTTAATGATTGTGACATTAAACAAATCACCAAAAAAGAACTATTGTCGAAAGGATATGATGTGTATTGCGAAGCAATGGAAAACTATCGAGTAAAAGCTGTTGCATCTTCAAAAGATGCTTTCATACAACGTATTAATTCTTGTAAAGAAGATGAATGGGATTTTTGGGGAGTTTATTTGAAGGGAACGGAGACGCTAATCGCTTTTGCTATGAATAGAGTAACGGAGGATATGTGTGGATACTCGACAATGAAGGCTATTCCTAAATATCAGCAACAGCATAGACCTTATTATGGTTTGATTTTTGAAATGAATCGTTATTATTTGTGTGAGAAGGGTAAAAAGTATGTCTCTGATGGTGCTCGTACCATAACGAATCATTCAAATGTACAATCTTTTTTATCAGATGATTTTCATTTTCGAAAAGCATTTTGTCATCTGCAATTGGTTTATCCTTTATGGATGAGAATCATTATTAAAACATTGTATCCGTTCAGAAATGTGATTCCTGTTCGTAAAATCAAAGCAATGCTTAATATGGAGTGGATGGCACGTAATTCACAAGCAAATTAATATACAATTAGTTTTATGGACTTGGATAATAAATACGGCAAATTACAAATACAAAAGCAATTACTGTCATTGCTTAAAGACTTCAATGACTTTTGTATCAGCAATAGTATTGTTTATAGTTTGGATAGTGGGTCTTTATTGGGGGCGATTCGTCATAATGGATTCATTCCATGGGATGATGATATAGATGTTGTTATGAATCGTAAAAACAGAGATTTATTATTAAAAAAAATTGGAACATCTAAAATATTAGTATATGAAAAAGAATTGTGGATAGATAAAATTCGATTTAATAATGAAAAAGAATCTCCGGAGGCCACAATAGATATCTTTATTTTAGACAATGCACCAAATAATAGATTTGAGCGAAAATTAAAGGTTTTCTTGATATCTTTGTTACAGGGAATGATAAAAGGTAAACCTAAATACGGCCGTTTTAGCTTGAGAAATAAGATGATAGCATTCGTTTCGTATATTCTTGGTAGGCCGTTCAGTTATGAGAGAAAAATGAGGTGGTATGAAAATGTATCAAAGAAGGATAATGGAAAAGTCACGGATTTTTGTTCATGTTACAATTATATGTTTTCTGAGTTAAAAACACTTTATCATTCATGTTGTTTAGATCAGATAATCTATCATCAGTTTGAAGACATGTCAGTTCCAATAACGTTGGATTATGATTATTATTTAAAACAACTTTATGGTGACTATATGACTCCTCAAAGGAAAAGTGAAAAATAGTAATTAATGTTTTTTTTATTATGCTGAATTTTACAGTAGGACCAGTAATGTCTAGCGATATGGTACGGGCAATAGGAGCAGAGCAGGTGCCATATTTTAGGACGGCTGAGTTTTCGAAACTCATGCTTGAAAATGAATGTCTTATAAAGAAATTTGCACATACTACTGCTGATAGTCGCGTCGTTTTTTTGACCAGTTCGGGTTCTGGTGGTATGGAGACGGCCATCATGAACTGCCTGAACAAAAATGACAAGGCTCTTGTCATCAATGGCGGTAGTTTCGGTGAACGTTTTGTGGAATTGCTTACGCTTCACGAGATTCCATTTACTGAAATCAAGTTGGAACACGGCAAGGCTTTAATGCCAGAACATCTCGTCCCGTATGAGGGCAAAGGTTATACGGCGTTTTTGCTCCAAAAGCATGAAACTTCAACAGGTGTTCATTATGACATCAATATGGTGAGCGACTTCTGTAAGCGTAACGGTTGCTTTCTTATTGTCGATACCATCAGCACCTTCCTTTGCGATCCCTTTGATATGGCGGCTTTGGATGCAGGTGTGATGATTACTGGCTCACAGAAGGCTCTGGCCTGTCCTCCAGGTATTGCCGTTATGGCCTTGGCCCCTTCTGCATTGAAGCGAATTGAGAACAACAAGTGTTGCTGTCAGTATTTTGACTTGAAGATTGCCTTGAAAAACCAGGATCGTGGCCAGACACCATGGACACCTGCCGTGGGTGTGTTGCGCCAAATCAATGTCCGTCTGAAAGAAATTGAAGCCGCAGGTGGGGATAAGGCTGAGATTGAACGTACCGCTCGTTTGGCCAACTATTTCCGCAATAAGATTAAGGAACATAATCTTCCTTTCGAGATTATCAGTGAAAGTTTGAGTAATGCTGTCACGCCATTGCATCCCACCACGCAGTCTGCCAATGAGATTTTCCTTAAAATCAAAGACGAGTATGGAATGTGGGTTTGCCCGAATGGTGGTGAAATGAAGGACACAGTGTTCCGAGTTGGGCATATTGGTTGCCTTTCGGAAAAAGATTACGATCAGCTGATAGATGCTTTTATTGATTTAAGGAACAAAAAATTTATTTAGAACATGGAAGAAATTAGAATAATGGAGAAACCAGATTGGGTAACTTGGGATGAAATAGCAGAATGTATAAGAGTTTCGCAGGCGACAAATAATAAGAAAGGATTTGACATGTCGTTTGGTCATTATACAGGAGGTCAATTGAGAGATTATGTTAAGGGTGGGTGCACTTTTGTTGCAATGAATGAGGAAAATAAAGTTTTAGCTACAGTTTCTTTGAAAATAAGCAGATTGCATTTTTGGTGGTGTCGAGGTGAAGCAGGATTCCATTGTATGGAAAGTGTTTTGCCAGAATATCGTGGCACAGATGTTTATTTTGATTTGCATCACCAATTGGCATTGAAAGAATCTCAACTTGGACTAAAATTATTATGGGCTTCTACGCATGAGAATAACAAAACCATATTGAGACTTAGTGCAAAGGATGGATGGAAGAAGATGCAGTATTCTGCGTCTGGGGAAAACTGTTTTTATTATTCAATTATTATTGCTAAATGGTTGCAGGAATGCCCATATAGTGATAGATTTATTAATTTTATGTTTTGGGTTTCTAAGGTAGTGGTACGATTCCTCTATAAACCGGGAAAGGTGTTAAGATTTGCGTTCTGGAAAAAAAACAAAAAATAGCATATTTATTATTAACAAAAAAATAAAAAAAATGAAAAGTTTAGATGAATTTGTCGCTCTTTTTGCTGAGCAGTTTGAAGAAACGGATGCTAACCTTATCAAGGCAGATACTAAGTTTCGTGCTCTTGAAGAATGGTCGAGCCTAATTGCCTTGAGTATTATTGCCATGGTGGATGAGGAGTTCGATATTACTATTAAAGGCGAGGATATTAGAAATGCCGAAACAGTAGAAGACCTTTATAAAATTGTCCTCAACAAGTAGTAAAAGATATGGCATTTTTAGAATTCAAAAACGTGAGGATCGCCGGCATTAGTGCCGGCGTTCCCTCGAACGTTGTCGACAACATGGAAGGCGGAGAACGTTTTTCCGCTGATTATTCTCCTGCAGATTTTATAGAGACGACTGGTGTACGCGAACGTCGTTGGACAAATAGTCTTACAACAAGCGACTTATGCGTTCACGCAGCAGAAAAGTTAATTGCAGATCTTGCATGGGACAAACAAGAGATAGAGGCTCTCGTTTTTGTTTCCCAAACGGCTGATTATATTTTACCAGCCACTTCATGTATCATTCAAGACAGATTGGGTCTTTCCAAAGAGTGCTTCACGCTTGACATCTCTTTGGGTTGTTCTGGTTGGGTACATGGTTTGAGTGTGGTGGCATCTCTGATGCAGAATGGTACGGTACGACGTGCCTTGTTGTTAGCTGGTGATGCCAAACTGCGTTATAATGATTCCGATCCATTGTTTGGTCATGCAGGAACTGCTACCGCTATAGAATTTGTCGAAGATGCAGAAGGCTTCATGTTCCATTTTGGAACCGACGGAAGTGGTTATGATGCTATCATAATCCCTGATGGTGGTGCAAGAAATGGTATTTCAATGCATTCTTTCGACGAGGAAGTGATTGATGGTAAGAGCTATAATCGTTTGCAAGACCGCATGAAAGGCATGGATGTGTTCTCCTTTGGCATATCCACAGCACCAAAGTCGGTAAAGAAATTGGCTGAACACAACTGTTTTGACTATCTGGATTATGATTTCTTCGTGTTCCACCAGGCTAACATGAAGATGAATAATATGATTGCCAAGAAATTAAAACTTGATGCAGAGAAAGTGCCGAGTAGTATGGCACATTTTGGCAACACTTCAAGCGCCAGTATCCCTATAACCATTGTTACAGAACTACAGAACAAGGTCGAAGGTCACAAAAAATTCATCTGTTGTGGCTTTGGTGTTGGTTTGTCTTGGGGTACGGTTGCCTTTAAATCTGATAACTTGTTTATTTCAGACCTTGTCGAGGTTGATGAAGAGAAAGGAGAATCAAAATGGGTATAAGTTATAATCCTTTTTCATTAGAAGGAAAGACTGTTCTTGTGACCGGTGCCTCATCGGGCATCGGTCAGACAACGGCTATTGAGTGTGCCAAGATGGGCGCAAAGGTCGTCGTCACAGGTCGTAATGTCGAAAGACTTCAGGAAACTTTCGACCAGCTTGAAGGCGAAGGCCATCTCCAAATAGCAGCCGACATTAACCAAGAGGAGGATATTGAGCGTCTTGTGGACGAATGTCCTATGCTCGATGGTCTTGTTAATAATGCTGGCAGGGGCTTGAGCAAACCTATTAATTTCATCAAGTTGGAAGATTTGCAGAATGTGTTTCAGACCAACCTGTTTGGGGTGGCGCTTATTACCAAGATGTTGCTAAAGAAAAAGAAGTTCTCCAAGAATGCTTCAATCGTATTCACATCTTCCATTTCTTCCTACATGACAGCTCCGGGCTTGTCTATCTATGCTTCGTCAAAGGCGGCTATAAGTGCGTATATGCGTACATGTGCTATTGAACTTGGCGCAAAGGGTATCAGATGCAATGCTATTTTGCCTGGCATGGTGGAGACCAAACTCATCAATGATGGTACCTATACCGAAGAGGACAAGCAGGCCGATTTAGTCTATTATCCACTTGGTCGTTACGGCAGGCCGGAAGACGTAGCCCGTGCTATGGTTTTCTTGTTGAGCGATGCCAGTGCATGGATGACAGGGACAGAACTTATCGTTGATGGTGGCAGATGTCTAAAATAGTACATCTGATAGCTTTTTACATTTCTCTGATATCATTATGGAATCCAAAGTTGTTAAAGCATGGCATTGATTATTTTATGGAAGTCTATATAAAAGAGATAGCTTATTTTTTGCCTAAAAAGGTGGTGACTAACGAGGAACTTGTCAATGAGTTCCCTGAATGGAGTGTAGATAAAATTGCAGATAAAGTAGGAGTATGCGAGCGACGGGTGGCAAATTCAGATGAAACGGCCACTGATCTCGCAGTCTCAGCTGCAGAATCGCTGTTTGCCAAAGGAACAGTAAACCGAGAAGACATCGACTTTGTGTTGTTCTGCACACAAAGCCCAGACTACAAACTACCATCGTCAGCTTGTATAATACAGGACAGATTGGGCCTTAGTACGCAATGTGGATCTTTTGACTTTAACTTGGGCTGTTCTGGCTACGAGTATGGATTGGCTGTGGCCAAAGGATTGGTGATGGCTGGGATTTCTACTAATGTTCTATTGCTTACTGGCGAGACTTATAACCATTATCTTCATCCACGAGACAAAGGAAACAGAACCATTTTTGGCGATGGCGCTTCGGCAACGGTTATCTCCACCGATGGTTTCGCAGCTATCGGTGAGTTTAGCCTTGGCACTGATGGCTCTGGTGCAAAACATCTAATAGTCAAGAGTGGCGGCGCTCGTTTTCCAGAAAAATTCAACGATCTTTCGTTTGATGAAGGAGGTAATCCAATGTGTTCTGATTATCTAAATATGAATGGTCAGGAAATTTTTGCATTCACATTAACGAAAGTACCCAAAATGATGAAGGATGTGTTGATGAAAAACGGCCTTCAAAAGGAGGATGTGAATTTGTTTGTGTTTCATCAGGCTAACAAATATATGCTGGAACACTTGCGGAAAAAGCTGAAGATTGAAGAAGAAAAGTTTTTCGACAACTTGGCTTTCGTGGGGAATACGGTTTCTTCAACTATTCCTATAGCTTTGTGTGATGCACGAGAACAAGGCAAACTGAAAGGCAATGTTCTGTTGGCTGGATTTGGTGTGGGATTGAGTTGGGGAGCAACAGTTATAAAGATCGTGGAATAGTGGAATACCGCCAAGGAAATGTATATGGAATATTGGAGAAAACTATATGTTGACTTCGATAGTCCGGTAATTAGTACTTAATAGTGGAATTATTTTAAGTCTTGGGTATTAACAAAAAAAATAAAGAAAATGATAAATGTGCGTTTTTCCCAGATGAGTCTGGAAGATAGAAAAAAATACAATGCTAAACTAATAGGGATTCTGAAAATAATAATGGCGATTTGTGAAGAAAACAACATCCGTTGGTTTGTGGGGTATGGTGGCTGTATTGGAGCAATCAGACATAAGGGATGCATACCATGGGATGATGATGTTGATGTTTGTATGCCAAGGCCGGATTATGATAGATTTGTGGAGATATGTAAAAAAACAGATTTGGGTGATTATGAATTGGTAATTATTAATGAGACAGATCCCTATTATTTCGAACATGTGGTACGCGTGTTTGATAAAAACAGTACAATTCTGTTTGATAGTTGGCACACACATGTAAGTGGCATATTTATTGATGTTTTCCCTATTGACGGTGCAGCCAATGGAGATGTCGAAATAAACCTAAAAAAATTTATTTTCTGGCAGAAAATCTCTCGTTTCTCTCACATGGTTTATCCTAAATACAAGCGTGAGGAAATACTGAAAGCAGGTGGTTTATCGGGATATTTTGCGATTATTATAACGTCAATGTTTAGGAAACCAATTCAAAAACAAAGTATAAGAAAAATCGAAAAGATAATACGCAAATATTCATTTGAAAATAGTCAATATTGTTTGTTTTATGATGCTATTTATGGAATGAAGAATGTTGTTCCCAAAAAATGGATAGAAGAAACTATTTGGGCCCCATTTGAGGATGTACAAGTGCGGATTCCTAAATACTACCATGAATACTTAACTCATATATATGGAGATTATATGACGCCACCTCCTGTTGAAAAAAGAGACGATAGACATGCATTTGCCTTCGTAGACATGGATAAAAGATGGTCATTGGACGAAATAAGAAAAGAATTATCAAAGGAATAAGTCAATTAAAATCAATATGTAATATTTTGTTTAGATAACAATAAAATATGTCAGAATCAATACAAACAACAGGTGGTGTCTTGCATCCGAAAGACATTGAATTCATAAACAATTGCATTTGTGAGGTGTTCAATTGCGAGTCTTCGCAGATTGCGGAGTTGCAACCGCTGCAAAAGGGCCTTTCCAACTCCGTGTTGTCATTCAAATACAATGGAGGCAAGTATGTGTTCCGTTATCCAGGTCTTGGCTCCGAGATTCTTATTGACCGTGGCCGTGAATCAATAGTGCAAAAGCAAATTGAGGATGCAGGTGTTGATACCTCACTGGTGGCCATGAGTGTCCGCTACGGTTGGCGAATATCTCGTTTTGTAGAAACACGCACCTTTAATTACCATGATGTGAATGATATGGTGAGGGGCATTATCCAGTTGCGCAAGCTACATGCAGTACGTCCCAAGGTGAGATGGGAGTTCGATATCAAGGAGAAGTGGGAGTCAATTCGTGATATGACTCCAGCAGAAAAATATGGTGAGAATTTTGCGGACTTCCCTGAGTTTAAGGAAGTGAAAGAGCGCATATATAAATTGTATGAGTTGGCAAAGACCGATGGCATCAAGAAATGTCTCACACATGGAGATTGCCGCGACGAAAACTTCCTGATCAACAACGAGGAAATTCATCTAATTGACTGGGAGTATGCAGGTTTTGGCGACCCTGGTTTTGACATCGGTTCATACGTATGTGGTGGCGACCATAGCGAAGAAGAAGTCGATAGAATCCTGTTTACCTATTTCGGACGTAAGCCAACACTAAAGGAGCAACGTCATTTCTATGCCTATATTGCCATCACAGGCTTTTTCTATATGCACTGGACGATGTATAAGGAATCGCAAGGCCAAATCATTGGCTATCTGAAGCCACAGTGGTACCATTTCGCTAAGGAATACAGTATAAAAGCCTTGCCATTGTATAACGAGTAAAAAAAAGAATTATGACATATATTATTTTATCAGCAGGTAAGGGTGCCAAGTTGCAGCCCCTGACTTTGAATTCGCCCAAATCATTGTATAAGTTGGACGACAGGACCACCATCTTGCAGCGACTTGTACGCATGATTCGTAAATTTGATGCCAAAGCCGAGATAGTGGTGGTGGTGGGTTATATGTACAAACAAATTAAGCGTGAATTGGAAGACGACAACGTGAAGTTCGTCCACAATCCTTTTTATTCCACCACCAGTTCCATGGGTTCTCTGTGGTTTGCAAAAGACTATCTGCAACGGGAGAACGTGACCATCATCAACGGCGACATTGTTACGAGTGACACACTCCTTCGTGATGTGATTTGTCAGCATACTGATTATCCTTGTGTGTTACTCGACAGTACCCATTGTGATGCCAACAAATACAACGTGCAGGTGCAAGGAGAAATGGTTTGCGTGATGAGTAAGAACCTTACTGAGTTTATGGGTAACTATGCCAGCGTGACCAAACTGGATGCTGTGTCGGCCAGGTTCCTCCTTGAACAGTTGAACCAGATGGTGAACGAGGAGATGTACAACCTGTTCTTTGAGGATGCCTTGGTACAGATGATTTTCCAGAAGAACTTCGAACTGTACTATAAGGATATCAAGGGATATAAATGGACTGAGGTTGATTGCGTGGATGATTTGCTGAAAGCTCGCCAGATTCAGGCCGAAAGTGAAAAGTAGTATTGTATATTAAAGAGAGAAAAATGAACTATGTAATTATTATAGCAGGTGGAGTTGGCAGTCGCTTGGGTGCACCAGTTCCGAAGCAGTTTGTGGAGGTGCTTGGCAAGCCTGTGATAGCCTACACAATGGAGCATTTCCAAAAGCATCCCGAGATTGATGCCATTGAATTGGTGTGCGTAGATGGTTATCAGGATCATCTGATGGGTATTGCTGAAAAGTATGGCATTACAAAAGTCATGAAGATAGTGAAAGGTGGCTCGGAATATGAGTATTCTATTATGAATGGTGTGGCAGGGCTTGATGGCATTGCTAAGCCGGATGATTTGGTGATAATCCATTGGGCAGCGTCGCCTTTCCTGTCTGAAGAGATTATTACGGACAATATTCGAGTATGCAAAGAGAAGGGGAATGCCATCACTGCAAGCTATTCCTATCTGCTCTACGGCAGCAATGATGGTGATTGCTCAAAGAAAGCCATTAATCGTGAATCGTTTATGACGCTTGCCGCTCCACAATCGTTCCGTTACGAAGTCATTACCGACCTGTACAAACAGGTGGAAGAGAAGAGACTGTTTGAAACAGTTGAAGAGCATCACACCACTGTCTTTATGGCAGAGTTAGGGATACCGCTCTATTTTTCAAAGGGAAGCCATACCAATATCAAGATAACCACAAAGGAAGACATTGACTTGTTCTTGGGTTATCAGTTGGCAAAAAATTATAAAGCAGAGCATCCTGAACAATGAGTGTCACTGTGGAGAAATGCCTGCAAGCCTGGACCAACTCGCTGCGCCAGATGAATGCCAATGCTGATATTGTTTTCTTTGGTGATTCATTGACCTATTGGGGCGACTTTGCCTCGGTATTCCCCAATAAAGTGGTTTGCAACCTTGGTTTGCGGGGCGATACCATTCTGGGAATGATCGACAGGGGAGAACAGGTAAGCCTGTTGCAACCCAAGCAGGTGTTTCTGATGGCTGGGATAAACGATGTGGCGCATGTTTCGGCTAATGAGTTTGAAGTGCTTTACACTCGATTGCTGGATGCTATATTTCAGGCCTTACCCGAAGTAACCATTGTCGTTCAGACAATGCTTCCTGTCAATAACAAGGACTTCTGCATAGGTTGTGACAATACTCAAATTCGTGCTTGCAACAGCAGAATTGAAACGATTGCACAGAAACGAAGTTTGAACGTTTTGGATGTGTACTCATTGTATGAAAAAGATGGATTATTGCCATTGAATTTGACGAGAGATGGTCTGCACCTTAATGCTGATGCATATATGCGTTGGTATAATGTATTGTCAAACATATGATGGAGAATGATTCAAGTTTCAGAGATTGTCAACAGCATATTTACCTCCATGACCTATATCCTTTTCTGCGAAGGTGATGATAAGGCTTGGATTGTAGATATTGGTGACATAGAACCCGTGGTGGAATTCCTGCAAGAGAAAAGGCTTATGGTTGAGGGCGTGTTCCTCTCCCATGCCCATTTTGACCATATATATGGTTTGCCTTCATTGATTGAACATTATCCCAATTGTAGGGTTTATACCACAGAATTCGGGAAAAAGTCGTTGGTTTCCGATAAACTGAATATGTCAAGGTATCATGAGATGCCCATTATTTACGAAGGCGATAATGTGACAGTGGTTCATGAGGGCGAAAGCATGAGACTGTTTAGCGGTGAGCCGGTAATGGAGTTTTATGAAACGCCTGGCCACAACCCTGGCTGCTTGACCATGGTGCTTGGAGATATGGTTTTTACAGGTGATGCCTATATTCCCGGGATTGGTGCCAACACCCAGTTGCCCCACGCCAACAAGGAACAGGCACAACAGTCTTTGGAAAGAATATTGAAATTGGCCGAAGGAAAGACTATTCTTTCTGGCCATCATGTAGAAAACAATATAAACGTGTAATATGAGCAAAGCATACGTTTTCCCCGGTCAGGGAGCCCAGTTCGTAGGCATGGGCAAAGACCTATATAAAAGTAATCCCAAAGCTAAAGAGCTTTTCGACAAAGCCAATGAAATCCTTGGCTACCGCATCACCGACATCATGTTTGAAGGAACGGACGAGGACCTGAAGCAAACCAAAGTCACCCAGCCCGCCGTTTTCCTGCATTCAGTCATCGCAGCCCTGTGCATGGAGGATTTCCATCCCGATATGGTGGCTGGTCACTCTCTTGGCGAGTTCTCGGCTTTGGTGGCCGCTGGTGCATTGACTTTTGAGGATGGTCTCCGTCTGGTCTATGCCCGAGCCATGGCCATGCAGAAGGCTTGTGAAGCCGCCCCATCTACCATGGCCGCCATCATCAACCTGCCTGACGAAACCATTGAGAAGGTCTGTGCCGATTTGAGCAAGGACGGCCAGGTGGTAGTTCCTGCCAACTACAACAGTCCCGGGCAAGTGGTCATCTCTGGCGATGTGGAAGCAATCAAAGAGGCTTGCGCCAAGTTGAAAGAAGCAGGTGCCAAACGTGCCTTGCCGTTGACAGTTGGTGGCGCGTTCCATTCTCCTCTGATGGAACCTGCCCGTATCGAGTTGGCTACTGCTATCGAGAAAGCCCCTGTGAGTAAACCTATCTGTCCAGTGTATCAGAATGTGGATGCTATGCCGCACACCGACCCTGTTGAAATCAAAGATAACCTATTGAAACAACTCACCGCTCCAGTTCGTTGGACACAGAGTGTCATTAATATGATAAACGAGGGTATGACAGAGTTTGTGGAGTGTGGTCCAGGACAGGTGCTGACAGGATTGCTCGGAAGAATAATTAAAGCGAATTTTTGACAAGATTATTATGAAAAAGGTTATTACCTATGGAACATACGATTTGTTCCACTATGGTCATCAACGTCTTTTGGAACGAGCCAAAGCACTTGGTGACTATCTGATTGTTGGCGTCACTACCGATAATTTCGACCTTGAACGAGGCAAAATGAGTACCTGCAACAATGTGATGGAGCGCATTGAGGCAGTCAAGGCCACAGGCCTCGCAGATCAAATAGTCATTGAGGAGTATAAAGGGCAGAAGATTGACGACATCCAAAAATATGGTGTTGATATCTTTGCCATTGGCTCTGATTGGGAGGGATATTTCGATTACCTTAAAGAGTATTGCAATGTGGTTTACCTGCCCCGTACCCAAGGCATCAGTAGTACTCAGTTGAGAGAAGAACGACCTATGGTGAAGATAGGCGTAATCGGAACTGGCAGTATAGCCAGCCGTTTTGTGCCAGAATCGAAGTTTGTTAACAGTAACACTATTGTTGCTGCATATAATCCAAATCAAGAAGATTGTATGAATTTCTGTAATAAATATGAAATTCATAATTCGGTAACAGAACAGGACTTGTTTGATAATTGTGATGCCGTTTATATTGCCTCTCCTCACTACACACACTACGATTATGTGAAGAAGGCACTTTCGGCAGGGAAACACGTGCTGTGTGAAACACCTTTCGTCTTCAGCAAGTCTCAGGCAGAAGAATTGTATTTCTTGGCCGAAGAGAAAAAACGTGTACTTATGGTAGCGTTGAAGACGGCATATTGTCCTGCGTTTGTGCATCTAGTGTCATTGCTTAAATCAGGAGCCATTGGAGAAATCGTAGAAGTGAACGCTTCCGTTACAACCCTTACCGATGAAAGTTCTGATAAATTAGATGGTACGAGATTGGGTGGTAGTATGAATGAGAATGCTTGTTTCCCACTTTTACCCATATTCAAGTTTTTCGGAACTGATTATAAAAACATCAATTTCTATAGTAAAATGAAGAATGATGTTGATATGTTTACAAAGGCTGTGTTCAGATACGATCACGCTGTGGCTTCCTTCCAGGTGGGTTTAGGTGTTAAGACGGAAGGCTCGATGACAATAGCGGGAACAAAAGGGTATGCTTATGTGCCAGCCCCATGGTGGAAGACAGACTATTTCGAGCTTCGTTTTGAAGACCAAAACCAAAATAAAAAATTTTTTCACACTTTCGCTGGTGATGGCTTGCGGTATGAGATTAAGGATTTTGTGACAGCTATTATATCCAAAGAGTTTTTTTACTCAAAAGTTAATAAAAAAGAAAATATTATGATGGCGAAAGTACAAGAAGATTATCTTGGCGGAAAAAAACTATATAAGATATAGAAGTTAAATATATGATTACCGTAATTACACCAACGTATAAGCGTCATAAATATCTAAAAAACGCTATCGATTCCGTATTGTCGCAAACTTATACGGATTTTGAGATGATTATTGTGGATGATAATCCTCCTGGATCGGACGAAAGAATCATGACTGAAGAGTTGTTGAAAAAAGTAATTGACCCGAGAATTCATTATGTTCAGAATGAAAATAATCTTGGAGGTGCAGGTTCACGAAATGTGGCCATAGATTTAGCAAAGGGCGAGTATGTCGCTTTTCTTGACGATGACGACATGTATCTTCCTGATAGGTTGAAGGTTCAGGTAGAAGCCATGATGGCCAACAATTGGGAAGTGAGTGTGATGGATGGGGCCACGTTCCAATATGAAACAGGTGAGCCCGTTTCGGAACGCCATCAGCACCTGTGGGATGGTATGACGAATGATGAGTTGATTCGCAGTCATTTGATGTATCACATTTCGGGTACCAACTCCTTTATGTTTCGCACCGATTTCATCAGGAAAATAGGTGGGTTCGATATTGTGCCATCCTGTCAAGAGTACATTTTGATGCAGAAGGCGTTGGATGCAAAACCACGGTTCGGATATCTGCCAGTTACGCTGATTAAAAACTTTCAGCATAATGGTGACCAGATATCCACTGGTCCAAAGAAACTGGCAGGGCAGAAGATGCTTATAGAGAACAAAAGGAAATATTTCAACCTTCTGACACAAGCCGAAAGAAGACAGGTACTGTGCCGCCATCATGGGGTGCTGTTCTTTGTGTATTACAAGATGCATAAGTATCTGCACGCTACGTGGGAGGCTTTTCTGTGTTTCTTCACTTCACCTTCAAATGCCGTTAAGTGGGTGAAAGAGTACAAAGGGAAAATAACAGCATAAATGATGGAAAAGAAAAAACTAAGCACTACTTATAAACTGCTCCGTGCGTTGGGCTTCAACTATTCCGAAGAAGAATATGGCGATGTAAGCTTGTGGCGGGTTATTAAGCAGTTCTTCAAAAATATACATCTGAAGCATTTGGAAAAGATGCTCGACAGATTTTATTTGGAGCCCTTTGCGCCACGTAGGTTGCGCCCAATTTTGATACGAAAAATGGGATGCCATGTGGGTAAAAACACTTTCTTTGGCGACTATGTAAGAATGGACACCAGTTATGCTGATATGATATACATTGGCGACTATACCCATATCACCAGCGGTTGCCGTTTGCTGTGTCACCAGCGTGATTTAACTAGCTATTGTGTGGGTGACAATGCTGCTGAGTTGGGTTACAGAACGGGTGAAATTCATATAGGCAAAGGTGTTATGGTGGGTATGGAAACCTTGATAATGCCAGGTGTGACCATCGGCGATGGAGCCATTATAGGAGCAGGTTCAATTGTTACAAAAGATATCCCTGCATGGACAATAGCCACTGGAAGACCCGCAAGAGTAGTGAAATCAATACCCGAACGTGAAATGGGAAAACAATGAAAAGAGTATTAGTGATAGCCGCACATCCCGATGACGAGGTTCTAGGTATGGGTGGAACAATAGCAAAATTAGTTAAGGAAGGCTGTGTGGTGGATGTTTTGATTGTGACGGACGGCAGTTCGTCACAATACCGCGATTCTGACCATTTGGCTGAAATTATCGAATCCAAAAAAATAGAAACGAGAAACTGTGCTGATGTGTTGGGTGTTCGTGACATTTATTATGGCAGTTTACCCGACATGAAACTGGATTGCACACCGCATATTGACATCAACCAATCAGTTGAAAAAGTGGTTGACAAAGTGCATCCAGACATGGTATTTACACACTTTTGGGGTGATGTGAACCGCGATCATCAGGAAGTGTATAAAAGCACATTGGTTGCAGTTCGACCCGTGATGGGTCAGGTCGTGAAGGAACTATATTGCTACCGTGTGCCGTCGTCAACGGAATGGACACCCAATAAGGCTGACACCATGTTTATGCCTAATTGTTTTGTGGATATTGAGCAGTATGCCGAGCAGAAATACAAGGCTTTCGCCTGCTATTCAACTGAGTTGCGCGACTATCCACATCCCCGCTCGGTGCAGTATTTGCGTGAGACGGACAAGGCTGCCGGATTGCGGGTGGGCATGTTAGCCGCAGAGGAATTTGTAATGTTACGCAAATTGGTGTAATCATGTATGATTTCATTAAACGCTGTTTTGACTTGCTGTTTGCAGTCTTATTTCTGATTGTGTTTAGCCCAATTTATCTGCTGACCACCACCATCATCAAGATTACAAGTCCGGGCCCCGCAATTTACAAAGCTGTTCGTGTTGGAAAATTCGGGCGGCTTTTTACTTGTTACAAGTTCCGATCCATGCGTGTGGACAGTGGTAAGGTACGCCTCACCACCTTGGAGAATGATGACCGAATCTTTCCTTTTGGCAAGTTCATCCGCAAAACCAAGATTGATGAGATGCCGCAGGTGGTCAACATCCTGAAAGGAGAAATGAGTGTGGTCGGCCCTCGCCCCGAGGATAAGGAGAATGCCGACAAGGTATATGTTGGCGAGTTTAAACATATCATGGGTGTAAAGCCTGGTTTGACCAGCACGGCAAGTTTGTATGACTACACCCATGGAGAGTTATTCGAGGATGAAGGGTCATACGAAAAAGTATTCATGCCGAAGAAGCTGAAATTGGAACTCTACTACATCAACCATCGCTCGCTTTGGTACGACTTTGTGCTGATACTGAAAACTGCATGGCTGATTATATTGAAGACCTGCGGGAAGAAAACGTTTGAGGAGCCGAAAGAACTTGCTCTTTGATGACTGAGAGCTGATGTATGATAATTAGTTAACTTCGTAGCTTAATGGCTTAATAGTTGGGATGGGAGATCTATTGTTGGAACTAATTAACGCGACCTTGGCCAATAGACCATTGAGCGAAGAAGCTGTAAAAGAGGCTACGGAAGCTGAATGGCAGCGATGCTTCGACCTGGCTTTGGGGCAGCAGGTGCTGGCTATGACGTTTCCCGCCATGTCCGCTCTGCCCAAGGAGCAGAGACCAAACTTCACTTTGTGGTCGAAATGGATGGCCTACGCTCAAAATATTGCAGCGCAGTCAAAACACAAGCGTGAGGTGGTGAGGAGGATGGGCGAATGGCTCGCAGAAGACGGTCTCTCAACGATGATTATAAAGGGGTTTTCTTTGGCGGTGCTGTATCCGCGGCCCGACTTGCGCGAGAGCAGCGACATAGATATCTACTCAAGTGAAGATTATGCGGCTGTGAACGCTTGTTTTGAAAAACACGGCTTGCATATAGGGCGGGCAGACAGCCATCATGTTCATATCAATATTGACGGCATTTCTGTGGAGCACCATTTTGCCCTTCACAACCGCAGGGTGAAAAACGGTATGGAAGGACCGACGGAAGTCCTGCAGCGGCTGGCCGCCACAGACCGTAGACCGACATCCCTGCCATGTATCTGTTTTCCCAGCCCCACATTCACGGCTCTGTTTACGGCATGGCACGCTCATAAGCATTTTCTGGCAGAGAAGATTGAGCTGCGCCACGTGATTGACTGGGCGCTATCTCTAAAGCAACTTTCGGACACGGAGGCACAGACGGTGCATGAGGTGAAATGCGGTAGTACGTGGGGACGTTTTGCCGACACGCTTACGGCCATTGCCATGCACAGGCTTCAGCTGCCCGCAGAATGGTTTCCGCGGAGGGAGGTGGAAGCAGCGTCGGAAATCGGCCCCGAGCTGGAACAGAGGGTGTGGGACGACATAATGGGGTCTGGGCATACGGCGCACGGCCGCACCTCGAATCACCGCCGCCTGAACATCGCCCGCCGCACACTGCAGAACCGCTGGAAGTTCGACACCTACGCCAGCATCACCGCAGATCGGTTTGTGTGGGAGGAGTTTGTTGGGTATGTAAAGACAAGGAAACATGACAATCATAAACAAGGATTTATTCGATGAAGTAACGAGGCGGGCGCAAAACTCGCCTCGTCTTCGAATGAACCGACGAACGAGCGAGAGGGGAGGCCAAGCAGGCTTGGAATATCCCAAGCGAGGAGGAAGAAACGCAAAGCGTAACTATAACTTCCATCAGTCGCAGGACGATTAATGGTTCATGGTTCATGATTCACGGTTAATGGCTATTTCTGGTTAATGGTTCATGGTTCATGATTCACGGTTAATGGCTATTTCTGGTTAATGGTTAATGGTTCATGATTCACGGTTAATGGCTATTTCTGGTTAATGGTTCATGGTTCATGGCTACTTATGGTTCACTACTTATGGTTCATGGTTCACGGTTCATGGCCAATTATGGTTAATGGTTAAAGGTTCTTGGTTAATGGCTATTTGGGGTTCATGATTAATGGTTCAAGATTCATGATTAATGGTTAATGGTTATGGAAGAAAAGAAAAATATTAAGAAATGGAACGGTAAGGGTAAGACAACCGTGAATCGTGAACTCAGAACCGTGAACCGAGGTCGATTAGCGCCTCTGATGTCAGAGGAGGCAAAATCGGCCGCATCGATTCATGAACTATCGTACGACTTTGGGTGTCGCATAACCAGATTGTTTCAATATCTTACTGAGGATTCTGAGTATAAAGAATACATTATCTCAAGGCAAATATATAGGAGTGGAACTTCGGTTGGAGCGAATATACGAGAGAGTAAGCACGCACAAAGTGATGCGGACTTTCTGAGCAAGATGTCGATAGCATATAAAGAGGCGGATGAGACAGATTTCTGGCTCAATCTGCTGCATGATAACGGCTATCTTGATGATAATAGTTTTGATTCGCTGGATCACGATATGCAGCGAATTCTGAAGATTCTTACATCGATTGTGAAAACAATGAAACAAAAGATAGATGATGGTAAAAGGAAATAACCGAGAACCGTTAACCTTTAAACATTAAACGCGTACAGTGCCTGGCACTGATGTGCCCATCCACAGACATCCGGATAAAGATGAATCATTTGTGATACTCTGTGGCAAAGTGAGGTCAACAACATACAACGACGACGGCTCTGTTATCGACAGCGTCATCCTCAGCCAGGACGACGGCATCTACGGTGTAGACATTCCCCAATGCGTCTGGCACAAACTCGAATCCCTCGCCCCCGCCAGCGTCATCTTCGAATGCAAAGCGGGGCCGTATTCCAACGCTAACGATAACGAAAACGAGAAGCACATATTCCTTAGCCTGGATAGTTCGGAACTAAAAAGATGAGTGAATGAATTTTGGCCATGTGGGTGAAGAAAAAGTCCAAATGGGTGAATTATGAAAAAAAGAATCAGGGTAGTCGGGCGTCATTCGGCACCATCAAGAAAGATTTGATGTCTTTGATTTGTGTGGAGTTTATAGTTAGTTAAATGTTTTAAAAATGCCGTAAAGTTTCCTGTATATTGAGAAGTTTTTGTATTTTTGCAAGAAATTCTAACTATGGAGAGAACAATGCGTAATGCCTACCTTCATTTTGGGGTGTAGTTTCGGCTGGTAAACAGTTTGCCAAGAATAAAATTTCGTACAGCAAAACGATATTTTTTCGTTTAACTGTACGAAATTTGTATATTTGCAGTTTGAAAAAAGAATGTGATAATGAGGGAAGATGCTTTAAATCAGGTGGGAAACATTCCGTTTACTCCGTCGGTGCTGCTGTGTTTGTTCTCCAAAACGAAGCAAATCAGCGATAAGGCGCGGTATCTGGAACAAGACGGCCGTATCATCAGGCTGAAAAGAGGTCTATATGTGAGGAGCGCAGAAGATGGCGCCATGCCGGTGCCATACCTTATAGCCAACCATCTGTATGGTCCGTCGTATGTCAGCTTCCAGAGTGCGTTGCGACATTATGGGCTGATTCCTGAACGGGTATACGAAACACAGTCGATGACCATCAAGCACAATCGTAGCTTCGACACCCCATTGGGAAGGTTCACCTATCGCTGCTGTGGCGTGGATTATTTCCCCATCGGCATCCGTCAAGAACAGGATGGTCAAGACACCTATCTTATCGCCTCTCCAGAGAAGGCTTTGTGCGACCTACTCCTCAAGACCGCCGGCATCGCTGTGTCAAGTTCCAAGAAGCTGGAGGTTTATCTTGCCGCTGATTTGCGCTTTGAGATGGATGCATTGGGTACTTTTGATACCAAGTTGCTGGAGCAATGCCGCGAACACGCTAAGGTAAAGGCCGAACTGATAACCCATTTGATAAACCTTGTACGATGAAGAGAGATATATTTGAACAGATGTTGTCGCGATATCCGATGGACAACGTGGATGCACGTCGCAACGCCACTTACGAGGTGTTGCAGCAAGTGGTGCTCAGTGGCCTATACCGCGGAGGTTTTTTTAGCGAGGCCGCTTTCTATGGCGGCACTTGCCTGAGAATCTTCCACGGATTGGAACGTTTCTCGGAAGACATGGATTTCACATTGCTGAGAAAAGACCCATCGTTCTCTATGGAGAAATATTTCCCCGCCATCATTGACGAATGCCGTCTGCTGGGACGCGAAGTGGAGATTACCCTTAAAGACAAGCAGTCGTTCGGCCAAGTGGAGTCGGCATTCTTGAAGGACAATACCAATGTTTATGACCTCTCGTTCCGCACTGAGAAAAGCATAAAGGTGAAGATTGAGGTGGACACTCAGCCGCCGCTGGAGTTCGACACCGAAGAGCGACTGCTGCTGCAACCCTTCTCGTTTATGACACGCTGTTTGACGCTCCCCAATCTGTTTGCCGGCAAGATGCACGCATTGGTGTTCCGCACGTGGAAGAACCGCGTCAAGGGCCGCGACTGGTACGATTTCGAGTGGTATGTGCGTAACAGTGTCCCTCTGAACTTTCATCATCTTCAGGTGAGAATCAGAGAATTAAACGGCAAGGAGTTGGACAGGAGGCAGTTTGCCGAACTGCTCAAAGAAAAATTGGCTTCAGCCGACATGGCTCAAGTGGGGAACGACGTCAGGCCTTTTCTGAAGAACACCCATGATATTGACATCTGGAGCAACGACTATTTCCTGCAACTTGCCGACATGATACAATACGCGTAATTGTATGGCTGCTAGTTGTCTTTATTGTTAACTCATCATTCCCAAAGAAGTCGTAGTTTTGACTTCGTTTGCGTTACTTCATTTCGGATATGTCAAAAAAAATTTGTCATATCGCTCAACTTTCGTAATTTTGCAATTCAAAAAGAAAATATATTATGTCAGATAGAAAACGTATTTATCTCTGCTTGGCTCACATGAGCGATGCAGGTCTTGAACAGAAATACATCAAAGAAGCTTTCGATACTAACTGGGTGGTGCCGCTGGGACCCAATGTCAACGGATTTGAAAAAGATCTTGAAGAGTTCGTCAACAAGGTTGACGGTTTCAAGATTCAAGAATCAAGTTCCAAGTTGCCTGAAACCTGTAACATGAAACCTGAAACCCTCGCGAAGCGAGTGGTCGCGCTTTCGGCTGGTACCGCTGCGGTGCATCTGGCACTGATTGCTGCTGGCGTTAAGGCTGGGGATGAGGTGATTGTGCAGAGCTTTACTTTCTGTGCTTCGTCGCACCCCATCACATACCTTGGTGCAACACCAGTGTTTGTGGATTCTGAGAAGGATTCATGGAATATGGACCCCGACTTGATGGAGGCGGCTATCAAGGACCGTATCGCCAAGACGGGCCGCAAACCCGCGGCTATCATCCCCGTGGCGCTCTACGGCATGCCGTACCAGATCGACCGCATCATGGAGATCGCCAACCGCTACGACATCCCCGTCATCGAGGATGCCGCAGAGGGCTTCGGCAGCCGCTGGAACGGTCAGGTGCTGGGTACCTTCGGTAAATACGGTGTGCTGTCGTTCAATGGTAACAAGATGATAACAACATCAGGTGGCGGCGCCCTCATCACAGAGGATGAGGAACACTGGCGCGAGATTATGATGTACGCCACACAGTACCGCGAGAGCTATCCTTACTACCAACACGAGAAGATAGGCTTCAACTACCGTATGAGCAATATCTGTGCCGGCATCGGCCGAGGACAAATGACCATCGTAAACGCCCATATCGCTCACCATAAGCACGTGCAGGCCCTGTATGAGGAGTTGCTGAAGGATGTGCCGGGCATCAAGGTGCATGGCAACCCCGACGGTCGCTACGACTCTAACTTCTGGCTTTGCACCATGACCATCGACCCCGAGGTGCGCATCAAGGGTCAGGAGAACGCCTACAAGACCATCGTGACGGGTGCCGTGGGTGGTGCAGCCGGTGTCATCCACGCTGCCGAGAGTGCCCATACCGACTGTGAGCCCAACGCCAACGTGGAGGCACTGCGTGTTATTATGGACCAGGCTCAGATTGAGGCACGCCCGCTGTGGAAGCCCATGCACAAACAGCCGGTGTATAAGAATGCCCCGGCATACGTCAACGGCGTGAGCGAGGCATTATTCAAGATTGGCATGTGCCTCCCCGCCGGGCCGTATGTGACAGATGAGGATGTTCGTTATATCGTAGACACGATAAAGAATGCGATAGTGGATTAATTATTACCTTAAAATATTCCAAGGGAACATTTATTGTCAAGAAGACGGCATCTACGGTGTAGACATCCCCAAAGGCGTCTGGCATAAACTCGGATCCCTCGAACCCGGCAGCGTCATCTTCGAAAGCAAAGAAGGACCGTATGCCCCGCATGAGCTGGACATTTTGCCTTAATTGAATCATAGCGGCATTCTATCTGAGAAGAATTTTTGAAGGTATAGTGTTTGAGGAGGCGGAAAAAGCCATTCAAGATGGAGTTGTGAAGGAGTCTGACTTCAATAAAAAGCGAATGGACGAGAAGATTGTTTCCCTCAAAGATTACCTTCCGGCCTTTCTTTACGAACATCATAAAGAACTATATGGCATATTGAGCATGGGTGTGCATCAACTCGATGAGGAAGACTGCCTAGGATTCTTCCCTGTTCTTTATGATTGCATTATTTTGATACTGGAAGACCGACTGGCTCAAAAAGAAAGGGAACTGACCTCAAAGAAAGCAGCCGCATCTCTTAGTGAGATTGCATCGAAGATAAAGAAATAATACGAAAATAATTAAAAATATATAGATATTTTTTGCTTATCTAAAAAATAATTAATATTTTTGCAAATTCTTTTATGATTGAAAAATATGAAAACAAAGGATGAAATAGCTAAGATTGAGGCTGTTGTGCTTTTTGTTTTGCAGAAATATAAAGAGGGAATTGACTACATTAAGTTGTTTAAAATAATCTATTTCTCTCAAAAAGAGTTTTTGGCAAAATACGGTAAACCAATAGTTGCCGACACATTCAAGGCAAGAAAATTCGGTCCCGTCCCCACATTGTCGGACAAGGTGATCAAATCTGTGGAAAATGAAATGAATACTGAGGATTTTCCGGATTTGAAAGATTTTTCTGAAGCTATCAGTGTGAAGGATCAGTTCGTTTTTGCTAGAAAGGATGCCGACAAGGACTATCTCTCGCGTAAGGAGATGGAATGCATTGAATATTGGGCAGAATGGTGCCGTGATAAGGACTCTATCAAGGACCTGTCCCCGATGTCTCACGACGAAGCGTGGAAAACGGCATGGGAAAGAAGCAAGGATGATCCTCAGCAGGACGTGATGACAATGATAGAGATTGCCAGAGCCGGAGGAGCATCGAAGAAGATGGTGGCATATATCAGGGAGAAAGAGTTGATTTCTGCGTAATAATTGCATTCGGATGCCTGGCATTATCATTACGACGGATGTTGAACTCTGTGTTGGAGATATCGTATATGTCGAGATGGATTCCAACGATGGTCTCGTTTTAAACGAAGGTTATCCCACCAGACTAAAATATGTTGTTGTGGCAGGCTCGAAAAGTGATAACAAGGAGGCGTGTCTTGTATTGATTAACTCGGACAATGACTATTCAGATGACCCGGAATGGATAGCCGCCCAAATACCCATAGCGCGCAACAATTATCCGGAGATTTTGGATTATGACAGTTGGATGGATTGCACTGATCCAAAACAGATGACTATGAGGAAGCTTAGGGCAAGGAAGGCTGAGATTGTGGGGCGGTTGAATGATGAAGACCTGACTCTGGTTATGGCCACGTTGAAAGACAGTGGCTTCATTGACACTCATCTGAAAAAAGTTTACGGTATTCTGTCGTATGGCACGGCAGAGAATTAGCATTGCAAGCTTTCTCCTCCAAAAATGTTATTCCTGCGTGGCTTAGGTTAAAATGCTGGGTTGCCACACCCCTTTTGATATAAGATATTTACTCGGCAGTATAGGAAAAGAGACCTTTCGGGGTCTCTTTTTTTTGTGCCTGTGGATAACTTTTCCGATAATTATTTTTCCCCAATGCGACTGATTGTCCGACCGAGGGTTGCGACAAATAGCAGCGCCCGTAACTTAGCATGTTGATAAATAAAGTGCGGCAGATGGGGGATTGTTCATACCTTTGCAGCACTCTTCGGAGGATAACACCTTTACTTAATGCATTCGGTGATCCATTGTTATACAGTGGGTAATTGGATGCGCTACGATAAAACTGAAGCTATGAAAAGTCTTGAAGAACGAGTTACTGCACTGGAAACGAACGTGAACAGCATCGTCAGCTTTATATACGCGATGCAGCAGACGGCGATGGGCTTCTCCATCCAGTCGCCGGCACCAAGGCTGCCCTTCGAGCAGCAGGAGCAGGCTCCGCTGCTGCCTATGAGAACACCGCGCCACTTCGGCCTCGACACCGCGAAACGGGCCCACTGGGTCGACGTATACAGCCGCCTCGTGGCAGGGCATAAGATCAAAGCCTGCGAGGTGACAGGCGACAACTTCGCCTACCTCATGTGCGGCGAGGGAAC
>JAEEGG010004109.1_pt1 | contig 35566 bp, 23 predicted proteins | sample 9134161 | NCBI WGS metagenome assembly JAEEGG01 (sample SAMN16246543, study PRJNA631951) | gut metagenome | biome: gut microbiome; feature: rumen; material: CR-attached | host: Bos | place: Iran: Karaj | collected 2018-10
ATTCTTGAATTCTTCGTAGTTCATGTCTTTCAGGTAGATAAAGCCATAGGTACGACGGAGCATCATCTTGTCTGACTTGTAGAAGTAATCCTCTCCAAGCAGTTTGCATACATCGTCATGCTGCGATACCCAAATCTTCTGGGCTAATTCGCTGAACGCACCATCATGGGCAGGGCTCGGGAAGTCGGCCGAACGCTGACTCAAATAGCAGCTATTGAACATATTCTTGATGACGGCAAACGAGTTCAACGAAATGGGTATCATAGTGTTAGCTTCGCTAATATGGAACTTGGACCATACATTGCGATAACCCCAGATGCGCAGGTTGATTTCAGGATGGCGCTCTTTGTACACGTCAATAGCCTGGCTGAGGGCGATGAGCGTCTTGAAGTGCGTATCAGGACCGCTGCCTTCGGGATCCATAGCCAAACTGATAATCGTAGGTTTCACACGTTCGAGCAGTTCCAGCACAGGTTTCACATCCTTGTCAAATTCGGGATAGTGCGGGAAGATATCGTCACTGTAGAACGGCAGGCGCAGGTGGTTAACGCGCTCGCAGCCGAGGCCGAAATGTGCCCATACCAACTCAGCTTCAAACTCACGCAGCCAACCCTTGGCCAAGTGGAATGAATCGGGCTCTTTACGACCTATCTCAATGGAATTCATAATGTTAAGTTGAATCTGCAAGAACTCCTTCAGTTCGGAAATCTTGGTCATATTCATCTTCTCAACCCACTTACGAGCCAAGCGGCGGGCAACGGCATAGTCTTGGCACGACTTGTCCTGCTGGGCGATACCGCGCAGATAGAGCGTAATATCATCGCCATAGGAAGAGGTGAACAGCGTGTCCATCTGTTCATCACGACGCGAAGCGGCAACGGGGTCGATACGTTCGATAATATGGTGATAGCACTCTCTCAAATACTTGGTAGTCACCGAAGTAAAGCCGCTAGTACAATATACGAAATGGTTCTGAATAGTTTTCGAACGCACGAGATGATGCAGGTAGGGGAAGTATGCCAACTCGATATCGTCGTGGTGCGGAGCGGTGTGCAGAATCACTTCGTTCTCGCCCATCGTCAAGCCCTTTTGGATTTTCTTCTCCACCGAAGCCAACGTTTTCTCCAGCAACTCTTGTGAATTGAGGCCAGTCAGCTGCTCGGCGAAGCGGAGCTCATCACAAGTGTAATGCTCGTCAATAAGTTCCTGGAAAGTCTTGCCTGTAGCGAAAACGGCGTCAATCACAATCTTCTCCACGAAGGCATCCTGATAATGCACATGCGGATAGATGGAGGCCAAATAGCGGTTCGACTTGGGGAGATTGTTGGAAGCACTGTCGGTAATGAAGAAACGGGCAGCGTGCAGTTTCTGCAAGCAGGTTGCAGGGAATTCCTGCGTAGGCTCGTTCAGTACGGAGCCAGCCACCATCTTGGCCTTACCGGCACCGGCAGCGATGATAATAGCCACACAGTCGGGGTTGTAGGTAATGGTTTCCAAACCCATGGTGATGACAGCCTTCTGGCGAACCAGCTCTATACCTCCCAAGTCGGTGGCAGCAGCGGCCTGAGTTTCATAGTTGATGCCCGTGAGACGGGTATGTGAGAAATGGCTGGAACCGCGCACGTTGAAAGCGATGTGGCCATCGGGGCCGATACCGCCGAGGAAGAAGCCGATGCCGCCCAACTCTCTGATTTTGCTTTCGTAACGAGCACAGAAATCGTCAAACAGACGGATGGCGCGTTGCTTGATAACCTCTTCCTTCGTCTTGGCCTGACGGATGCGCAACGAAAGATCGATGATACCATCCTCGAAAACCTCACTCAGGTTGGTGGCATTACCCAAGAACTCACTCTCCTTGTCATTCAAGAAATAAGTGTTGATAAGATGCGTCTTCTCGGGATCAAAGCCCAAAATATCTATGTAGTAGTTCTTTACAAAATAGCGGAAAGAACGTTCATGTTCAGGGTTAATGGGGAAAAACTCGTCCAACTGGAAGAAATGCAGCGACTTAAAGTCGGGTTTGTATTGCGACAAGCCCACCTTTTCCAAGATGCCGCCTTTGGCTTCCTTATCCCAGTTGGTAATATAATACTGTAACCACTTGATGAAAAACTCAGGGGTTTTACCTGTGGGCAGGGCTACCACGCCACCAGGGTTCAAACATACCCATTCAATAAAACGCAAGGCGGTTAGCTGGCCCAAAATCACATAGTTGTCAACCGACAACACCTGTGTTTTACATTGTAAAAGATTATCCTCATACGTGGGATCCAATTGGCGGAAATACTCTTCCACCTTACTTGCTGTGTTGTATTTCATATCGGTTCAGATTTGTATAATTCACCTTATCGAGGCCTTTGGTCATTCCTCTTTTCAAGGGTAGCAAAAGTACAAAAAAAAATGTTGCCAAATCTTCACAACAAACAATATTTCAATATTTTATTCTTCGTAAAATATTAGTCAAAACACTAATTACCTGTCTTTGTAATAGTTAATATTTATTTAAAAAGAAGGCTTGCTCGGAGCAATTTATCGATATTCGAGTTTGTTGAGGAAAAAGACATACCTTTTGGCGCGGGCCGACTTGGAAGTATTTTTGATATATTGTGCACCTGAAAAAAGAAAACTCTCCCCATACCATTTTTCCATTCTTGGACTACGACTATATTCCACCACATCGTGACGCTGCAAGGTTTCCAAATCCATGGAACTAATCCTTTCTACAACATTATAACCATCTACCAATGTGGATGTTAAGGAAAAATTGAAAGGATAATAAATCAGTGCATAATTCTCTGGTGTAAAGAAGACAGACACCCGTTGTGCGAGTCTGTAAGTCAGGATGTTGGAAAACGGCAGATAATGATCCCAGATAAGTTGGCCCTGGGCATCGAAGGTGGTTACGTAGGCGTTCACCATACGATAGCCTGCAAACGTGGAGGCAGAGGGCATAGAGTAATAGCCGCCATAAAAGGAATCGTAGTTGTTGTAATCGTTGTAATTATATTCAGGATAGAACACTTCGGTGACGAAGGCAAACTGAGAGCCATTGCTAGTGATATTACCTATCAGCAGCTGCATATTGAGGCTCTGCGACTTGCCCTTGCGTGCCAAGGTGGTGTCGCGATTGCGCAACTGTGTATAATTGTAGAACGAAGGCACATCAAATTCTGACTCAATAACAGGTAGCGAATAGACGCCTGTGTGCAGGTTGCCTGAGTAGCGGTCCTGCTCGGTGTTGTAGGTCCCGATGACCAGCACGTGGGTAGAATCGACCACCGCCAAACGTGCCGAGTTGTAGAAATAGTCGCCATAGATGGGGAAAGGTTGCACATTGAGCACATTACCGTTGTAGTCAAGCTCATAGAGCACCAGTGCGGCAGTTTTGGCACCCGTAACGAGAACTGCACCCACCCACAACTTGCGGTTGAAAGTGTCGGGTTCGCAGAACTCAATCTGTGTCACCGTAGTATCGGCCTTGAAACGCGACAACTGTCCCGTGCTACAATCATAAAAGTAGAGAGACTCTGTCTTATTGTTATCCGAGCGGATGAAAAGATGGTCGTCGGCCGCCTTCATCGAAACGATGTCAGGGTCGCTGAGCGGCTCAATCATATAGGAGGCAAACTCATGAGCAGGCAAACCAATGGTGACCAGCACGGAGCGGCGGGGATGCTTTTTCGACAATTCTTGTTGGAAAAGCAGGTAGAGACATGAGTCGGTGCGCGCCGAAGTGATGAACTGCAGTTGCGCTGGCAATGTTATAGGAAAATTGTAGGTTTTATGCAGATTGGTATCATAATGCATAAAAATCATCGAGGTGGAGTCGGTGCCACGCGAGTTGCCTTCATAGAAGACAAACACGCCATGAGGGCCGGCATTCGCGTAGTGGTAGTCTGAGGCATCTTTGGCCATCTCGAGCTCAATACGTAAGGGCAGATCCTGCTGTGCCGACAAGGTAGTCAGCCAGAAAATATTGAAAAAAACCAAGAAGAGACGACGCATCATAATGTTACAAACGAATTGCAAAGCTACGAAAAAAAGGAGAGCTATCGGAACAAAAAAAATTTTGAACCATGTGCATACATATCAAAAAATGTTGTATTTTTGCAGCCTCATTCCAAACGGAATGTTTGTTCGGGGTGTGGCGCAGTTGGCTAGCGCACTTGCATGGGGTGCAAGGGGTCGAAAGTTCGAGTCTTTTCACCCCGACAAACGAAAAAAGAGATGCTTGAAAGCATCTCTTTTTTTATTCTATTTCCGCCACATACATCCGACAGACGCCAAAGGTGAAACTCCTGACAGAAACCTTGGTAAATCCCGCCTCCTTGAGCATCGGCACAAACTGCGCGGGCTTGGGAAACTTCATGATAGAGGCTGGCAAATAGTGATAGGCATCTCTGTCGCCCGAAAGCCAGCCACACACCTTAGGCAGCAGTCGCACAGCATAAAGTTTATAGCACCACAACAAAAATGGATTATCGGGGTACGATAGTTCCAATATAACCGCCTGTCCGCCAGGACGCAGAACACGACACATCTCAGCGAGTCCTTGCGCCAAATGCTCAAAATTACGCACGCCAAACGCCACGGTGACACTGTCGAACGAGGCATTATCAAACGGAAGATTCTCAGCATCTGCAACCTGCAACTCAACCTTATCTTGCAAACCAGCTTTTTTCACCTTATTGCGCCCCACCGCCAGCATCTGCTCCGAAATGTCCACTCCTACTATTCGACTGCCATTGACCAGCTGTCGAGCAGCATCCATGGCAAAGTCGGCCGTGCCCGAAGCCACATCCAAAACACGCCGTGGGCGACCATCGCGACAAAGTTCACGAATGGCCTTCTTACGCCACGACACATCCAAACCCATCGACATCAGGCGGTTCAGCCGGTCGTAGTCGGGGGCAATGTGATCAAACAGGGCACGGATTCTTTCTTTTTTTGGCATGATTTGGAGAAGTGAAAAGTGAAAAGTTAAGAAGTTAAGGAACTAAGGGACTAAGAAATTAAGTATTATTAAGTTACGGGATTGTAAAGCATTATTAATTGTAAATTGTAAATTGTAAATTTACATAACGAACCCGGCACCCATCAGTAACGATAAGACGAACGTGCTCATAACCAGCAGTGGCAGCATAGCGTCGAGTGGTTTGCCCGACAGGCGCCAAACACCACGCAGATGCACGATATAGAGCGGCAATGTCAACATAAACAGCCAGTTGTACCATGCGTAGCATTCCATGGCCGCAAAGCCAATCAACAACAGCCATCCCACAACAATCAGGCAGGTCTGGTATATTCGAGCATTATGCTCGCCAATCTTCAGCGGCACCGTCACACGTGTGCCTGCATCACTCTTTATGTCGCGTATATTATTGACATTGAGCACGCCCACACTAAAACAGCCGATGGCAGAGGCTGGCAACAGCACCTTCCATGGCAACTGGTGAGCCACCACAAAGTAGGCACCGCTCACCGAGACCAGTCCAAAGAAGATAAACACAAAAATGTCGCCTAAACCACGATAGCCGTAGGGATGTTTACCCAACGTGTAGTTCACCGCCGCCCAAATGGCACAAGCGCCCAATAACAACAAGAGCAAGGCTGGCAAAGAAAAGAGAGTGCCAAACGAGCACCATGTCATAGCACAACCCATCAGGCAACAAAAGACCACCATAACACCAATAGTCCATCGCATATCCTTCTCGCTAAGCGCACCCTCCTGCAGACTATAAGCCGGTCCTTGGCGGTCGCCACTGTCGGTGCCACGCAAATAGTCGCCCAATTCATTGGAAAGGTTAGAAAGAATCTGCAACCCAACGGTAGTCAGCAATAACGTCACGGCCAAAGACCATGAAACCTCACATTGGCTGGCAGCCAACAACAGACCTAAAACGACCCCTGCCAAGGAGAGGGGCAGCGTGCGGAAACGCATAGAACGGAGAATAGCAGCACATTTTTTCATAATAGTATATTCGCTAGTTTTAGATGAGGAAACAAACTTACACATTTTTATCTATTTGTAGCCAGAAACGAATACATTTTATACTAATTACTCATTTGCATTCATAAAGATGTTTCTCTGCTACCTCCTCACTCATAATAAAATCTTCCCCATTTAATGCACGTTCAACTGCGGCAACAATTTCCAACACAATTCTTTGAGGATCATTATTAAACGTTTCTTCCTTAATTTTGAATTCTGTATACTGTATGTTTGTTGGGATATGTTCATACTCAAATAGCGCTACAAAAACACTTATATTTATATGACTGGAATTGAAATTGTTACCATTAGCGTTATGACCTGACAACCTCAACGACAACACACCTGCAGACGTATAATAACTTGCATAGTTTGAGTTCCCTCTATATTGTAATTGCAATAACTTTCGTAGGCCTCTTAAAACGCCGTTCCATCCCTTGCTGCAATCTATATGAAAATCGCCATTCTTAAATTTTTGCAAATTAGACAGAATGGGTAATGGATTTTTTATTAATTTTGCAACTGAATTCTTCGAGGTACGAAGGGTATCGGTAGGGCTACTCGTAATAGAAGAATTGACATTGTCTGATGGGGAGTCCGAATAAGTTGGCCCGCTCCCCAAATGAAGACGATTTTTGTTTTTTCTTTCCATTTTATTCTCCAACATGTTAACACACCAACAATGAAAAGGTGTATATCTCCAACTATTCTCTTTAAAAAGAGAAAAACTAAATAAAAATAACACTCGTTGTTTCTATTCTATCTAGAAATCGTTTCTCCTGTCGGCACATTACCGCGCGCCGCCTGCGCCTCCAACTCCATCTTGCCGAAGCGGAAAGTAATGCCCAAGGAGATATAACGTCCTGACCAACTGGACATATAAGTGCTAAAACCTGGATAATAGGGATTCTCCGACGTCTCCCCGTTCTTATTCCAATTGAAAATGTTGTTCACATTCACATGCAAGGCCAGCAACCGTTTCCACAACTCTACCCGCAAGCCACCATTAATAGTGTAGAACGGCCGTTCTGTGGTGAAAAGTGTTTTGCTCTTCGACCTGTAATTCGCCGACAGATTGATTTCCAACACCTTCCATACTTTAGCCCAAAAATTGAGGCGGAACTGATATCTTAAATTCTGCACTTTATACATCTCATCGCGAAACTCGAACTGCGACTTCATATATTGCAACGTGGCATAAAAGCGAATGCTCATAAAGGCTTTCAACTGGTAAGTCACATTGAGTTCAGCGCCCGTATTGAGACTCTTGCCAGCATTGATGGGCATGGAATAGGAAACAATGCGGCCGAAATAGGGATTGAACGCCACATCCATCAGCGAATTATACTCATCTTTGGTATTGTTAAAATAGGCCGTAATGCCAATATTGCCGAACTTGGGAATGAAGCGCGTCCAACCGGCCTCCACAGCGTTGGTGTAGGCTGGACGTAACGCCGGATTGCCAATGGAATAACTGTCGTCGTCATACTCGATAAATGTGGTCAACTCCTCGGCATCGGGATTGCTGACCCTGCGGGTATAGCTCAACTTGAAATTGTCCATCGACTCAGTCGTATAGGTCAGATGCAGAGAAGGATACAAGCCCCAGTAATGCTTTCTGCCATTATCCTTGGGCGAATTGGCATAGCGATGGTCATAGAACACATATTCCGACCGCAGTCCTGCTTTCATGGTAAAACGCCCGAAACGATGCTGAAGTGTGATATAGGTATCCCAGCCGACACCATCTATATGCGAATCCTTAAACCGCATAGAATCAAGATTATATATACCATCCGAGAAACGCACCAGCGTGTCATGGCGGGACATCTCGTCGTTGGAGCTATACATTGCCTCGGTGCCTATACTAATTTCTCCATCAGGATGATACGGGATGGTATAGTCCAGTCCGGCATCGAGCGTATAGGAGAGATAACTGGAACTAATCTGGCGATTGTAATCCAAATTCTCGTGCTGAGGAGAAACACGAAATTGCTCACCTTGATCAGAAGAGCCATAAGCATTGCCACTAAGGTTGGCACTAATTTCATGTCCCCGATCGTTAAACTGATGAGTGTACCACAATCCCGCATAGCCACCGCCATGCAACGCATCATACTGATTATAAGTTAGATAATCATACTGACCAATCATCTCACGATACTCATGGCGAGAATCAAATCGGGAAGATGAAGACTTATTCCAACTCGGATAGCCACCAGCCCACATATACAGGGCATTCGCAGAGTCGATCTGACAGGAGCTGTTGAAAAAAACGCCACCACTATGGAATGGGGAGCTGTAGATTGTTTTCTGCTTCGTCACACTGGCCGTATCATTGTTCTCTGCAAATTTGGTATCTGCCGCCTCCAAAAAGTAGCGATTCTGATTATAACTATATTGCGCATAGACACTTATCGACCATTTTTCGTTGGCCCAGACATAGGAAAGCCACGGCGAAAGATTAGGCATCGTAGTGGCATTCATGCCGAAACTGAAAAAGTTATTCTTCTTGATTTTGGTATTCGTTACAATATTTATAACACCACCCTTGCCCTTGGCACTATAGCGCGCCGACGGATTGGTAATCACTTCAATTTTCTCGATGCTCCCCGCAGGCATCTCCTTGATGAAGTTCTTCAGTGCCGCCTCGTTCATATTCGAAGGCTTGTTGTTAATCCAGATTTCTACAGAAGAGACACCGCGCAGCGTGATATTGCCTTCCACATCCACTTCAACGCCAGGCGCATTTTGCAAAGCATCAGACGCCGTTCCATTTTGAACCATAGGGTCTTCCGACACATTGTACAACGTTTTTTCCCCATCGAACATATAGACGGGCTTTTGCGCCGCCACTGTTACTTCTTCCAACGACTGACTCTGCTTTTTCAAAGTCAAAGTACCCACATTCAATACTTTATCTCCACGCACACTCACAGGAATTGTCGGCATATCATAACCCATCAAAAATAATTTCAAGAAATAATCCCCTTCTGAAATACCTTTGAAGGAAAAAGCACCCTCCTCCCCGGTAAACTCAACGGCCACCACATGCTGAAGAGAATCGCCCGTCACCAACCCCACTCGCACATAGGACAACCTTTCGCCACTCAAGCTATCAGCCACCACTCCTTTTACCTCGAAACCGCTCTGTGCCAATACGATAGCCACAGACATCATCCACCAAACAACCAATATTACTCTCTTCATTTTCTAAATTATTTTATAATTAAAATGCAAAGATAATAAAAATCAAACACAATTATCTCAAGTGCATCATTTTTTTGAAAAAAAATTCCATTTAACTTTAAGCAGCACATTTTAACTATTAGTAAGATTGAAGGTTGCGAAACCATTTCTTTTAAATTAACTTTTTTTAATAGAAAATGGAAAATAATACGTACCTTTGCAAAATAAAAATTGAAAGTTGTGAATCCAGTACAATATTCTGAAGAATTCATACCGCTCCGTCAGCGGAAAACGCGCTCGCGCTACCGTGTAGCAGTCATTGGCGGCGGCAGTTGGGCCACAGCCATCATTAAAATTCTATCTGTCAATTTGGAACACCTTCACTGGTGGGTACGAGAACAGGACATCGCCGAGGGCGTAAACCAGTACGGACATAATCCTCGCTACTTGAGTTCTGTCTTCATCAACCCCAAGGATGTGAAAGTGAGCAACGACTTGCGTAAAACAGTGGCCAAAGCCGACTATGTTGTCATTGTAACACCATCGGCATTCCTTCACGACACTTTGGCACCGCTGAAAAAGAGCAAATTAAGTCGCAAGAAAATCATTACGGCCGTCAAGGGCATCGTACCTGAGACCATGCAAGTCATTACCGACTACCTGAAATCGGAGTTCAATGTGCCCTCTGAGAACTTAGCCATCATCAGCGGTCCTTCACACGCAGAAGAGATTGCACAAGAGAAGTTTACGTTCTTGACAGCCGCCTCCGAAAACAGAGAATTGGCTGAAGCCGTAGCCCGCATGTTCATGACACGCTACGTTAGAGTATCTGTTTCCAACGACATTCTCGGGGCTGAGATGGCCATCGTCCTCAAGAACATCTACGCTTTGGGCGCCGGTATATACAGTGGACTGGGTTATGGCGACAACTTCCTTGCAGCCTATATCGCCAACTGTGTCAAAGAGATGAAGTACTTCGTCAACAAACTATACCCCTCACAACGCAACATGGACGACTCAGTCTATCTGGGCGACCTACTGGTAACCGCCTACTCTATCTATAGCCGCAACCGCCTGTTTGGCAATATGATAGGCCATGGATTATCGGTAAAAATTGCCCAACTGGAGATGAAGATGATTGCCGAAGGATACTACTCTTGCAAGTGCGTGCACGAAATCAACAAGCGCTACCAAGCCAGCATTCCGATAGTAGAAACCATCTATGGCATTCTGTATGAAGGCAATAACGCAGCATCAGAGATGAAGCGCATCGCCGAGTATTACATTTAACCCATCGCTGCATGAAATCTCTCTTTGAAGATCCCATCACGCTGGAAGGCAATGTTTACATTGCCTCCGACTTTCATTTGGGAGCTCCTAACAAAGTCGAGAGCGACCAGCGCGAAAAGCGCATCATTGGCTGGCTCGACAACATCAAGGAAGACGCTAATCACCTCATCCTTTTGGGCGACATATTTGACTTTTGGTTCGAATATCGCGATGTGGTGCCACGCGGCTATTTCCGACTGTTGGCCAAGTTGGCCGAATTGCACGACCGCGGCATACAACTCTACTACTTCACCGGCAACCACGACATGTGGGTTACCGACTACTTTGTTACCGAGTTAGGCGTACAACTTTTTCGCCAGCAGCAGGCTTTCATCATCAACGGCAAACGATACCTCATCGGTCACGGCGACGGTCTGGGCCCTGATGACCACGGCTACAAGTTCATCAAGTGGCTGTTTGCGCAACCAGTTAACCGCAAGCTCTACTCGGCACTGCCGCCGCGTTGGGCGTTCGCTATTGCCCGCTACTTCTCACGCAAAAGCCGCGCCATGACCTCTGCCGCCGAACAGCAGTTTATGGGCAACGGCAACGAAATGCTCGTCCAATACATACAAGATGTACTCACCCGTGAGGAGATTGACTATTTCATCTATGGCCACCGCCATCTGCCCATCGAACTCAAAATTGGTAACAGCACCTACATCAACACCGGCGACTGGATCATGCACGACTCGTATGCCAAGATTTCAGCCGAGGAGGTACATCTTTATAAATAGAAACACATGGTACACAATGTTTTAGTCACAGGAGCCAACGGTCAGCTGGGGCACTGCCTGCAAAATGCAGCTGCCGACTATACAGCCCGAGGATGGCAATTCTTCTACACGGATGTTGACACACTGGACATCACTGATATAGAGCAAATTCGCAAGGCTGTTGAAGAACATCATATCGACCTCATCATCAACACGGCGGCCTATACCAATGTTGACCAGGCCGAAAGCGATGAAGCTGCCGCCCGCATACTAAACGCCACTGCGGTGGGTCATCTGGCAGCCGTCGCCAAAGAGAAAAATCTGCTACTCATCCACATCTCCACCGACTATGTATTTGACGGAAAGTCCACTACACCATATAAAACCGACCATCCCTACCATCCCGTGTCGGTATATGGCATTACCAAAGCCGAAGGGGAAAAGGCCATCATGGAGAGCGGATGCCGAAGCGTGATTGTGCGCACCGCTTGGCTCTATTCCGAATATGGCAACCACAACTTTGTGAAAACCATGATTCGCTTGGGACAAGAACGTAATGAGTTAAAAGTTGTTAACGATAAGAAAGGCGCCCCCACCTACGCTCCCGATTTGGCCAAAGTTTTACTGATGCTGGCCGACAAATACGATGGTCAGGGGCTCGAAATCTTCCATTTTGCCAATGAAGGCGAAATCACCTGGTTCGACCTGGCAACTGAAATTATGCGAATAGCCCATTTCCCCTGCAAGGTCTTCCCCATCACCTCCGACCAATACCCGTCACCTGCCGAGCGCCCCGACTATTCGGTGTTCGACCTCAGCAAGATAAAGAAATACTTGGGTATCTCCATTCCCGACTGGAAAGAGAGTTTGCAAAAATGCGTACACAACTACGGATTCTAAAAGAAAAAGGCTGAACCCTCTCGGATTCAGCCTTTAATTATTTTGGAAGAGAGATTTACAACGAAACCTTCACTTCATATTCTTCATAACCCTCAATGATATCGCCAACTTTGATATCGTTGAAGTTCTCGATATTCAAACCGCAATCCTGACCGGCAACCACCTCTTTCACGTCATCTTTGAAACGACGGAGAGAACCAAGTTTACCAGTGTAGATAACGATACCGTCACGAATCAAGCGCACCTTGGTGTTGCGTTGGATTTTACCGTCAAGCACGAAGCAACCGGCCACATTACCCACCTTGGTAATCTTGAAGATTTCGCGAATCTCAATATTGCAGAGTATCTTCTCACGAATTTCAGGCGAGTGCATACCAGCGATAGCGTCCTTGATTTCGTTGATGGCGGTATAGATGATAGAATAGGTACGGATATCGATTTGCTCTTTCTCGGCCAAGCGACGTGAACTGGGCGAAGGACGAACCTGGAAGGCCACGATGATGGCGTCGGAAGCCGAAGCCAGCAACACGTCGGTATCGGTAACCTGGCCCACAGATTTGTGAATCACATTCACCTGAACATGCTCGGTAGAGAGTTTCAACAACGAATCGGAGAGCGCTTCCACTGAGCCGTCAACGTCACCTTTCACAATGATGTTCAACTCTTTGAAGTCGCCAATAGCCAGACGGCGGCCAATCTCATCCAAGTTGATGTGCTTTTGTGTACGCAAGCCCATCTCACGCACAAGCTGAGAACGCTTGGTGGCAGCCTCGCGTGCTTCTTGTTCGGAAGGACAAACGCGGAAGGTATCACCAGCCTGCGGTGCACCGTTCAAACCGAGCAACAACACAGGAGATGCCGGACCTACAGATGTTACATTCTGGTTTCTTTCGTTGAACAAGGCTTTCACCTTGCCGAAATGACATCCTGCCAAAATAGGATCGCCAACACGCAGTGTACCATTCTGAATCAATATCTTAGCCACATAACCCTTACCTTTATCCAGCGATGACTCGATAACCGTTCCTACGCCAGGACGATTCGGATTGGCTTTCAGGTCAAGCATTTCAGCCTCCAACAGCACTTTCTCCAGCAACTCATTCACATTGACACCATGCTTGGCATCAATCTCCTGACACTGGTACTTACCACCCCACTCTTCAACCAGAATATTCATATTGGCCAAACCCTCTCTAATCTTGTCAGGATTAGCGTTGGGCTTGTCTATTTTACTAATAGCGAACACCATAGGAACGCCAGCAGCTTGAGCATGGTTGATAGCCTCGACCGTTTGCGGCATGATGGCGTCATCGGCAGCGATGACGATAATACACAAGTCGGTGATTTTGGCACCACGGGCACGCATAGCGGTAAATGCCTCATGACCAGGAGTATCCAAGAAGGTAATCTTACGTCCGTCGGGCAATGTAACCTCGTATGCACCAATGTGCTGGGTAATACCACCAGCCTCACCGGCAATCACATTCGACTTACGGATATAGTCCAACAAAGAGGTTTTACCATGGTCAACGTGACCCATCACCGTTACGATGGGATGACGCGGCTGCAGGTCTTTCGGATCGTCGGCATCGTGAGCTTTCAGTTCCTCTTCGGTATCCACACCCACAAACTCAATCTGGAAGCCATACTCTTCAGCCAACAAGGCGATTGTTTCCGCATCCAGACGCTGGTTGATGGACACGAACAAGCCGATGCTCATACAAGTGGAAATAATCTGCGTTACAGGAACATTGAGCATGGTTGCCAACTCATTAGCCGTGATAAACTCGGTCACTTTGAGTTTCTTCTGTTCCTCGCGCTCTTGGAGTTCATGCTCCATAATTTCGGCATGGATATGCTGACGTTTCTCACGACGGTGTTTCGAAGTCTTCGACTTGCCGAGAGGTCCCATGCGCTGCAAGGTCTCTTTCAGTTGGCGTTCGATATCCTCTTCCGAAATTTCAGCCTTCTGAACTTCGGGCTTCTTACGATGACCTTCGTCTTTTTTATCCAAAGGCTTAGTATTGGCGGGATGTTTGATACGTTTTCTCTTCTTTTTCTTCGCATCTTCGCCAGCGGCATCCGGAGCGGGTTCCTTCTTAGCAGGTTTGAGTTCCTCTAAGGCAATCTTACCAAGAATCTTGGGACCTTCCAACTTCTGCACATCGGTCTTGATGTGTTCTACAACATGCTCGGGAGCAGCAGGAGTCTCTTCAACCACAGGTTCTTCGGCCTCCACAACAGGCTCCTGTTCTTCAACAGGTTGCTCTTCCTGTACAGGTTCTTCCTGTGTAGCAGTACTCTTCTTTTTACCCTTAGCCTTTGTTTTGCCCTCAAGTTCGTCCAGGTCAATCTTGTCGATAATCTTCACATCCACCTTCTCTACCACAGTATCGATATGCTCGGGGCTCTTCTTCTTAGTGGTCTTCTTGGCCGGTTTTTCCTCGGTTTCGGTCACTTCGGGAGTTTCCTCCTTTTTAGCAGCCGTTTTCTTGGTTTTTTTCGGCTCTTCCAGATCAATCTTTCCTACCACCTTGGGCTTGGGAATCTCAATCTCGATATTCTGAACAGGTTCTTTTTCAATAACATTAACCTGTTTAATGAGGATTTCTCGGGCAGGCTCTTCCTCAACAGGCTGTGCGGCAGGTGCTGACTCTTCAACTTTGGGTTTCCCGTAAGAATAATCCATATTAATCTTACTGGCCTCCTCCTTCACCTGTTTTTCTCCTGAAAACTTTTGAAGGAGAATCTCATACATTTCGGGAGACAGCTTGGTATTAGGACTGTTTTCGATGGTGATGCCCTTGCTTTGCAACAACTCCACAATCGCGTCCTTGCTGACATTAAATTCGCTTGCCGCTTTGCCTAATCTTGTTGGTTTGTTTTCTCCTGCCATAAGCTATTGTTTTGTCTTAATTGTTTCTTGGTTAATGAGTTAATACAGGGCTAAGCCCAGAGTTGGTGAGTGGACATGGACTATTCCATATCGAGTTCCTTCTTCACTGAAGCAATCACATCGTCAACAGTTTCCTCTTCCAGGTCGGTAAGTTGAACCAGTTCGTCGCGCGAGAACTTCAGTACGCTCTTGGCGGTATCGCAGCCGATAGCCTTGAAGGCATCGATAATCCACTGATCGAATTCATCGGCAAATTCGTTGAGGTCAACGTCTTCCTCTTCTTCAATATCATCTCTGAAGACATCGATTTCATAACCAGACAATTTGCTGGCCAGTTTAATATTATAACCACCTTTACCGATAGCCAGAGAAACCTGGTCGGGTTTCATATAAACATTGGCGGTCTTGTTCTCTTCATCAATTTCCATATCGGTAATCTTGGCGGGGCTCAAGGCTCTTCTTATCAACAGCTTAATATCTGTCGTATAGTTGATTACATCGATATTCTCATTGCGAAGTTCACGAACGATGGAGTGGATACGGCTACCTTTCATACCAACGCAAGCGCCCACGGGGTCAATTCTGTCGTCGTACGATTCAACCAGCACTTTGGCACGTTCACCAGGAGAGCGAACCACATTCTTAATGGTGATGAGGCCGTCATACACTTCGGGAATTTCGGTCTCCATCAGGCGTTCGAGGAACGAAGGAGCGGTACGTGAAATGACAATCACGGGCGTCGAAGTGTTCATCTCAACGCGCAGTACCACAGCCGTCAGCGAATCACCTTTTTTGTAGCGGTCGGCAGGAATCTGCTCCGACTTGGGAAGTACCAATTCCACACCCTCCTCATCGAGGACGAGAATCTCTTTTCTCCATACTTGGCTAACCTCACCGGTAACCAGTTCGCCGATACGCTTTTCATATTTCTTATAGATAACGTCTTTTTCAAACTCCATCACCTTAGAAATAAGGTTTTGGCGCAGGGCCAAAATCTCGCGGCGAGCGAAGTCCGACAATTTGATATTCTCAACAACCTCTTCACCCACTTCAAAGTCGGGTTCAATCTTGATAGCCTCGGAGAGGGCGATCTGGGTGGCTTCATTTTCCACACAGCCGTCTTCCACGATCTCACGGCTTCGCTGGATTTCAAGGTCTCCACGATCGACATTCACGATCACTTCGAACTGGGCATCCGCACCATATTTCTTACTTAATGCCGAACGGAACACTTCTTCAAGAATACGCATCAGGGCTTCTCTTTCAATGCTTTTGATGTCCTTGAACTCGGCAAAGGTTTCAATCAAATTTAATCTGTCTTCCATTTTTAATATTATTATGTGTTTTAAACAAAAACTCCCACTGTAGTAGTGAGAGTTTCATTTGCTGGTTGACCAACCAGGATTCGAACCTAGACAGACAGTACCAAAAACTGTAGTGCTACCGTTACACCATTGGTCATTGTCGTTTGAGGCTGCAAAAATACAACTTTTTTTAATAATTATCCCCTCTCTGAAATTTTTTTTTGATTTTTTTCGGGGAAGGCATAAAAAAAGGCTGCCGATGGCAGCCTTTTTTCTGTTTAAATCCTTCGATTATTCCGGATGAATAGCATCATTCGGGCAAGAATCGGCGCATGAGCCGCATTCAGCGCAGAGATCAGGATTGATGGTGTAAGGAGTGCCTTCAGAAATAGCTTCTACAGGGCATTCACCAATGCAAGTTCCGCAAGAAACGCAGGATTCGGGATCAATTTTATAAGCCATAGCTACTAAATATTTTGGTTGGTTAATATGCGGCAAAGATATAACTTTTTTTGGTGAATACCGCCATCTGACAAAATATTTTTTCGCCTTTGTTCAAAGAAGCTATTACATTGTTCTTTTTGAATTAAAAAAGCGTATTTTTGCAACACCATTACAACCTTTTACCGACCATTAAACTTTTGATACTGTGGCTTCAATCAAAAAACTTGCCGGGCAGACAGCCATTTACGGCTTTAGCAGCATCATCGGCCGCTTTCTCAACTATCTGCTAGTACCTCTTTACACCTATAAAATCGCAGCCGCATCGGGCGGATACGGCGTTGTAACCAATATTTATGCCTATACGGGACTTCTGTTGGTACTGCTCACCTTCGGCATGGAGACCACCTTCTTCCGCTTCGCCACCAAGGAGAACTCCGACCCGAACAAAGCTTTTTCTACGGCAGGCCTATCGGTGGGATTTGTTTCCCTCGTGTTCGTTGCACTCGTTCTTGCCTTCCTCAAGCCGATTGCAGGAATCATGGCCTACGACAGCCATCCCGAATACATTGCCATCATGGCCACAGTGGTAGGCCTTGACGCTTTCCAAGCCATCCTCTTCGCACGCCTCCGCTACGAACAAAAAGCCCTGAAATTCGCTTGTCTAAAGTTGCTCTTCATCTTCATGAATATCGGTCTCAACCTGTTCGTTTTCTTGGCAGCTCCAGCCTTGGCAGACCGTTATCCCGACTTAATGTCGTGGTATCATATTGAAAATCAAGTTCTCTACATCTTCCTCATTAACCTTATCTGCACCTCTATCGTTACTTTCGGCTTTATCCCCGAAATTCGCAAACTGCGCTACGGCATTGACTTTGCCATGTTGAAAGAGATGCTGAAATATACCTGGCCGCTGCTGCTTTTGGGACTGACAGGCATCTTGAACCAAGTGGCCGACAAAATCTGTTTTCGCTATTTGGTGCCTGGTTCGGAAGGCGAAGTACAACTGGGCATCTACGGTGCCTGTGTCAAGATTGCGATGATTATGGCAATGATTACGCAAGCATTCCGATACGCTTATGAGCCGTTTGTTTTCGGCAGCAACAAAGATCGCAACAGCGCCGAAATGCAGGCCAAAGTGATGAACTACTTCATCCTCTGCACTCTGTTTGCCTTCATGGCGGTGGTTGCCTACCTGCCGATACTGAAATATATCATCAAATCCGACTACTGGGAAGGATTGCGTGTGGTTCCTATCGTGATGATGGCCGAAATATTCATGGGCATCTATTTTAATCTTTCATTCTGGTACAAACTCACCGACCAGACGTGGTGGGGCGCCATCTTCTCGGCTATCGGCTGTATTGTGCTGTTAGCCATCAACATCATCTTTGTTCCTCAAGTTGGCTACATGGCCTGCGCTTGGGGCGGTTTCGCAGGCTATGGCGTCTGCATGATTCTCTCTTATTTGGTGGGACGGAAAAAGAATCCCATTCCCTACGACCTCAAGTCGGCGCTGTTCTATATCGTCATTACCTTAATATTATATATGGCCATTGCCTACTTACCCGAATTCAACTTGATTATCACGCTGGTTCTGAATACAGTTATCTTGTTGCTCTTTGTGGCAGCCGTAGCGTGGAAAGAGAAAGAACTTGTCAGAGGCATCGCCACTACATTCAAACAGAAAATCCTCAAAAAGTAATACAAAACTATGATTGTAAAAGTAGTCAACAAGTCGGGCAACCAGCTACCGGCATACGAAACGAAGAATTCGGCGGGCATGGATTTGCGCGCCAACTTGCCCGAAGGCGGCATCACCCTCAATCCTATGCAACGCGCCATGGTGCCCACAGGTCTGTTTATGGAGATTCCTGAAGGTTACGAAGGCCAAGTGCGCCCCCGCAGCGGATTGGCAGCCAAACATGGCATCACCGTGCTGAACACGCCTGGCACCATCGACGCCGACTACCGCGGTGAGGTAAAGGTCATCCTCATCAACTTGTCGGATGTACCCTTCGCCATCAACCATGGCGACCGCATCGCACAAATAGTCTTTGCCCGTTGCGAGCAGGCACAGTTGACCGAGACCGACACCATCTCCGACACTGAGCGCGGCGCCGGCGGCTTTGGCCATAGTGGAGTGAAATAGAACTGCCTTTTTCAGCATCGACTCCCTTTTTCTTCCATTTTTCAGAGTCTGCTGTGTCAGATTTTGGAAGGCTAAAAAACACGTTTGTCGAGCTATAGTTGATTTGACTTTGCTAACTTCACTTTTAGCCTTGCTAACAAGCGATATTCTTGTTAATATTTTTTAAAAATTGGTGCTTTTTTTTCTTGCACACCTCTTTCCCATACGCTAACTTTGTCATCAGCAAACCTGATTTCTGTCTATCAAAGGCAGATACAGACAAGTTTATTTTTAACACCTCAAACAGGATGGATTTAGTGTAGAGTCCTTGTCAAGAGTGTGCCGTTGACAGGGGCGTAGAAGAGGTGCACTGCGAGGACTCGTGTGGCGCCATGCGCCGCACGAGAAACCTTGCCACAAGCACTACAGGCAACGGAAAAAACCGTTTTTATAGGATCCGTAATCCTTATAAAGCACTTTAAATCAGTAGACTATCCAATTTATTATCGGCATGTCTCATAGTAAGAACAAAGAATGTGTTTAATATAAAATTTGCAATTATGAAACATTTGAATATGACTTTGCTCAACTCGGAAGAGTTGGCCGAAATACAAGGTGGCGCAGGAAAACCCTACAGCTGCAACAAATCCGGGGACACCATTCTCTGCAATCGCATCGGAAAAATCAAAGCATGTCTGACCTTTGAAGTGGCCTGCATGCCCAAATTCTCCTCTTCCTGCAACGAAGGATCGTTCTCTATCACTGGTTGTTCCAGCGTCTCTTTCAGATAATTAATCCAAGGTAATCTGTTCTTCAACGGGCAGATTACCTTTTCAACTTAACGTTATGGCTAAACAAATGGAATTGCTGCCCGAGCATATCAAACTGTTCCCCTTAGATGAAGACTGCACCTTGTTCTATCATACAGAAACCATGCAGTTATATCCCATTGGAGACGCGGAAATTGTCCGTTTTTTGGAGATGCTGCACCATAAGGGCAAAGCTTGTACCGAAATCTGCTTCGGCAAGACTGCCTATAATAATTTTTACAAGCCTCTATGCGAATTGATTACATCTTCACCACAGATGTCATCGCTGGATATTGGCATGGCCTCTACCCATGGAACACGCTTTGAAGAGGTGGTACTTCCCATCTCAGGGCACTGTACGCTAAGATGTCCCTACTGCTTTGCCCAAACCGATGGCAAGTTCAACTTCAGGGATTTCGAAGCCGAGGATATCGAGAGAACTATTGATTTTGTCGTGGAGCACCGACACGCACAGGGCGACAAACAACCATTGTGGTTCATCTTTTTTGGTGGGGAGCCACTACTGCGCTTCGACCTCATTTGTCATACCATACAATATGTTAAAGAGAAATATCCCGACGAGAAAATTTACTACTCCGTCACCACCAATGGCACCTTATTAAATGATGACATCATCCGATTGTTCAAGGAAAACAAATTTTCGGTTTTGGTCAGTTTGGACGGTCCCGACAACGAGTTCAACCTTCGCAAAGACGAGCACGGCCGTTCCTCTTTCCATCGCGTCATGAAATTCGTGGAGGCCATGAAACGCAATGGCATCCGCACCGAACTGCGCGCCACCATGGTCAATACAAATCCTTACATTGTCGATACATTCGCTTTCTTCGAGCAGTTGCAGTTGCCTTTCTTTATCTCGTTTGCGTACGCCTCCGAGAACAAAGGCCACACTTACTCGCACTACGACAGCGAACTGCTTGTCCATATCAAGGAGCAGTTTGACCAGTTGGAGCACTACTATCGAGAGCGCATTCAGAATAGGCAAACCATTTTCAATCAGCGCTTTTACCAGTTTGGCAATGCACTTAGATTCAGACAGAACAAAAGAATCGCCTGTGGCGCTGCACGGACATATTTCACGATGATGGCCGACGGCACCATCTTCTCGTGTGCGCACTTCATGAACAACACGAAGCACGCTATTGGTTGCGTTGGCAGCGGCACTAACGCACAAGCCGCACAATACAGAGCATTGGAGATTGAGACCATTTCAGAATGTCAAAAGTGCTGGGCCAAATACCTTTGCTTGGGACATTGTGTGGCACAAAAAATCAACATAGGGAAACGCAACGACACAGCCTTGGGAGAGAACGAATGTGAACTCGAGCGGCTGCAAATAGCGTTTTACCTGAAATTGTTTTACTACGCTCAAACCCTTCAGCCATTTGCCTATTTCAAAAAGGAGCTGGCGAAGGAACACTCTTCCTGTTAAACCAACAACCCTTCAGCCAGCCATGGTTGAAGGGTTGTTTTCCATTATTGTGCAAGGACAATATTACTCAGCGATGCGTTCCGCCATCTTGTTGGCCAAGCGACTGGCACCAATGCGGAAATAGCGGTTGGTGAGCCACGGCTCGCCCAAAACATTCTCCAGAATCTTGAGAAAAGCGAGGGCCGTATCAGCATCAGCAATACCACCAGCGGGCTTCATACCCACCATCTTGCCAGTCTTATCGTAATGATCTTTCAGTGCATCCAACATCACCAAAAATGATTCGGGCGTGGCATTGATAGCGATTTTACCCGTCGAAGTCTTGATGAAATCGGCGCCGGCTGCAATAGCCAACTGTGAAGCATGATAGATGTTCTCTGGCGTTTTGAGTTCTCCCGTTTCCAGAATCACCTTGAGGTGTGCCGGAGCTGCCGCCTGCTTGATGGCCACAATCTCGTCAAACACCTCATCATAGCGACCATCCAAGAACTTGCCGCGCGAAATGACCATGTCAATCTCATCGGCACCCTGCTCTACGGCATAGCGTACCTCTGCAGTCTTGATTTCGATAGGCGACTGTCCTGCAGGAAACGCACCAGCCACAGAAGCGACATGGATAGGCGTGCCTGCCAGACATTTTTTAGCCAACGCCACAAACGGCGGATAGACGCAAACCGCCGCCGTCGGGAAGGCAATGGCCTTGCGACACAACTCCTCTACCTTGGCTGGCGTGTCAGAGCCCTCCAACGTGGTCAAGTCGATGCAATTCAACAAAAAGCGACAAGCTTCGCTCTCTTTGGAGAAGTAGCGCAACGGCCGAGCCGTATATTGCGCTATGCGCTGTTTTATCTCTTCCTCACTATAAAGGTAAGGAGTTAATTGAAAATTAGCCATATGGTTTATTTTGAAGGAATTATAGCTTTCAGTTCATCCACTGTCTTCGGAATGACAGGACCCAGGATCTCATGACCAGTAGCTGTAATCAGCACATCGTCTTCAATTCTGATACCGCCAAAATCCTTGTAAGTTTCCACTTTGTCGTAGCAGATGAAATCGGCCAATTTGTTTTCTTTCTTCCAAATATCAATCAGCTGCGGCACGAAATAGATACCCGGTTCAATGGTAACCACATAGCCAGGTTTCAGTTCGCGAGCCATTCGCAGGTAAGCCGTTCCAAACAAAGGACTTCTGCTAACTGTCTCATCATAGCCAACATAATCTTCACCAAGATCTTCCATATCGTGAACATCCAAACCCAGCTGGTGACCTAAACCGTGAGGCATAAACAGAGCGTGCGCACCTAATCTGACAGCCTCTTCCATATCGCCTTTCATCAGGCCGAGGGCTTTGAGTCCATTGGTGATGATGCGGCAGGCGTTGAAGTGCAAATCGCGGTTATAGACACCTGGACGAGCGGCTTCAATGCAATCCATATTAGCCTTTAACACAATCTCATAGATATCCTTCTGCTTCGGAGTGAAAGTGCCGCCAACGGGCATGGTTCGCGTATTGTCGGAGCAGTAGTTCATCAAGCCTTCCGCACCGGCATCCATCAGCAGCATATTGCCTTTCTTCAAAAGCGCATCATGATTGTGATTGTGCATCGTCTCACCGTGCTGCGACAAGATGATGGGGAAAGAGACACCATTGCCGTATGAGAGCGAAATGCCCTCTGCCATACCGGCCAGTTCGCGCTCCGACACACCTTCCACACAGTGGCGCATGACGGTAGTGTGCATCTTGTAGCCAATTTCGCCTGCCAGACGCATTTGCTCCAACTCGCGTTCTTCCTTAGTGGTACGCAGTTTGACAATGGCCTTGATCAACTCAGGCGAAGCGGCCTTCTTCAGTTCGGGAATCGGAATACCTGTCATCACCGACAGCGTAATCTTATTATCATCACGGTAAGGTGGTGTGAAATGAACCTTGCGACCTTTGGCCATCGCCTCACCGATATAGTCTGCCAACTTACCCATCGGCATCGTTTCTGCAACGGCACATTTGTCGGCCAAATCGCGCATGGTAGGCTGGTCGCCCATCCAGATGATGTCGTCAATTTCGAGGTTGTCACCCACCAAAATCTCACGGTTCTCATCAAAGTCGATGATAGCGGCCAGATTGGCGGCCGTCAAGCCGAAGAAATAGATGAAGTGGCTGTCCTGACGGTACTTGTACGTATTGGACGGATAATTCATCGGGGCTTCCTGATTGCCCAAGAAAACGGCGATACCGGAAGAAATCTGTTGTCTAAGGCCATCTCTACGTGCCTTATATACTGAGGGTTCAAACATTGGATTCATAATCTGACTCTTTAAAGGTTATTTTTCAATTCTAATACGGGCATCTACGGCTGTAACGTAGCGAGGATTGCCGAGTAACGGGTTGAGGTCCATCTCCGCAATTTCAGGAGCGGCCTGTACCAATGCGCTCACGCGGGCAATCTGATCGGCATACAGGTCGATATTGACGGGTTCCTGTCCGCGCACGCCCTGCAAGATCTTGTAACCACGCAGCTTCGTCAGCATCTCCTTGGCCTCGGCAGCCGTGATAGGTGCTAGCGCGCTCTGCACATCCTTCAGCACCTCAATAAAGATGCCGCCTAAACCGAAGAATACCTGATGTCCAAACTTGTCATCGCGAATAGCACCGATATAGACATCGATACCTTCCAACATCGGGTACATTTCTACTGCATAAGTGTCCTTGATGGCCATCAAACGGTCGAACTCCTTGCTTACGGTGTCCAAATCCTTAACATTCAGGGTAACGCCACCTACATCGCTCTTGTGCAGCGGTCCCACCACCTTCATTACCAACGGCACATCCTTGCTGCAACCAACCTCCTTGGCGAAAGCGAGGGCATCTTCTTTCTTGGAAACCTCCACGGACTTCTTGCGGCTAATGCCAGCAGCATCCAGAAGTTCATTGTAATCAGCGATTTCCATATAACCATTACCGCATTTGTCGATGGTTCGGCGGATGCGGGCCACATCGATTTCGGGCTGCTCAACCACTTCGGGCTGCGGTTTTGGAGTATTATAAACTTTGCATAATGCCTGACCAAACACGCACTCTTCGGGGAAGTTGATACGATGCTTATTCTGAATGAAATCAGCGATCTCATCTTTCACGTTGATAATAGAAGGCAGAATGGGGAAAATAGGTTTCTTGCAAGTCTTCATCTTCTGGTCAAGGACTTCATACACCTCCCAGTTGGCGAAAAGACCGGGCGAGCCGAAGATGACGCACATACAGTCGATATTGTCGAACTCATTCTCGCAGTAATCGATGATGGTGCCCAGCTGCTCGGCAGTGCCAGTGGCGAGGAAGTCGATGGGGTTGCCCACAGAAGAGCCACCAAAGAGCTTGGAGAGCAGTTCGTCGGCCTTGGGACCTTCGATATGGGGCACGTCCATACCATTGTCGGACAGCACATCCGTCAACATCACGGCAGGACCGCCGGCGTGGGTAATGACGGCCATATTCTTGCCTTTCACTTCAGGATGCATAAAGATGGCGCAAACGGTGGTGAGTTCCTGGCGGTTATGGCAACGCACGATACCTGCTTTGCGGAAGAGAGCATCAACGGCGGCGTCGTTGGTGGCCAAAGCACCGGTATGCGACGAGGCGGCGCGACTGCCGGCAGCGGAACCACCCGACTTGATGGCCGCAATCTTGCATCCCTTGTTGATAAGCGAGCGGGAGTGTTTCAGCAACTTCTTCGGGTCACCGATTTTCTCCATATAAAGCATAATGACACGCGACGACTTTTCAGGGTCGAAGGTGGTGTCGAGGTGTTCCAGAACGTCCTCGATACCCATTTGAGCGGAATTGCCGACAGCCCATACACTGTTGAATGTAAGGCCGTTAGAAATACCATATTCCTTAATAAAAACAGCGGTAGCACCTGAGCCAGTCACAAAATCTACGCCGTGCGGATCGAGGGTCGGGATGGGGGTGTCAAACGCACCGCAGTAGTTAGTGTTGAGGAAGCCTGTGCAGTTGGGTCCGATAAGAGAGCCGCCCACACTGTTGATAGTATCGGTAATGTGCTTCTCAAACTCTGCACCTTGCTTGCTCTCTTCACCGAAGCCAGCGGAAACGATGATAAAGCCGCGGGTGTTCTTCTCCTTTGCCAGCACATCCACCGTGGCGGGGCAGTACTTGGCAGCAATGGCCAGGATAGCGCAATCCACTTCTGGTAAGTCCTCCACTTTGGCATAGCAGTGAATGCCTTGCACTTCCGTCTCTTTCGGGTTGACGGCATAAATTTGGCCCTTAAAAGGACTTGACAATAAATTCTTTACAAGTTTTCCACCAGGCTTGTGCACATCGTTCGATGCTCCCACAATCACAATACTCTTAGGATTTAATAGTTTCTGACTAATCATGATAGTATATGTTTTATTATTAATTTTTCGGATGAATTGCTTGCAAAGATACGGAATTTTTCGGATGAAAAAACACCTACAGATTGCGTAAATCAATAATTTTGAATAGGGATCTTAGGGGATTTCTTCGGCTGCTAACGCAGCTGAAGAAAAACAAGCGGTGCCTTCGACAGGCTCAGGCACCGCACGACGAAGTGCAAAACCACCACCGTCGTCATTCCGAGCACGCGCAGCGTGCGAAGGAATCCCAACAAATTACTGGTTGTTGTTTTGTGCCGCGTCTTTGACACGGAACCACAACGCTACCTCGTTTTTACCACTTTGAAGGTTTTCAGCGTTTGCTGGCCGGCGGTGACACGCAGGTAATAGGTGCCGGCCGCCAATGCCGACATATCAATGGTGGTTTGCGCACTAGCAACATCCACAGTTTGAATGTATTGGCCATTGGTATTGTACAATGCAACCCGTAGAGACGCAATGCTGTGCGTCTCTATACCATTAAAGGACAATATCAATTTATCCGTCGTTGGATTGGGATAGACCACGGCATCCAATGTGATGGAGGGGTAATTGTCCACACCGACGGTTTGTATTTCGTAAGGTTGCTGAACGCCCTCGGTGAGCGATGCGGCAGAGGCCTCGATGCTCTGCACGGCCACCTGCCCCACAGTATAACTTACGCTGCCGTTAGAGCCCTGAATATCTCCGCCTGTTGTAACCAAGCCGCTTTGTGCTGCGACAGTAAGGGTGGCACAAAAGAATATTGTTATGAAAATGGATTTCTTAAACATAATGAATTGATATTTAATTATTAATCTTTAAGGCAACGGACTGACAAACCATAAGCTTTGTTTTGTAAGAAGAATCGATTAATTGAACTTGAGTTATACTTAATAGTATAATCATATGCTTGGTTGGTATCATTCTGGGTAGCACTCCAAAAAGAAGCAAAAACACCAACAGTCGTACCATATGGGTAGTAGTAGCCATCAGGAAAGGCCGAAAAACCAGTAATATCATTACTTTCCTGGTTGCAGCCTACCGTAGCAATATCGCTATTATTATTCCAGCCAGTTGTTGAAGCCAACCCTTTAGCAATAAGACCGCGGACAGTCTTACCATAGTTGTAATTTGGTTGCATAATCAAATAATTGACTAATTTAATCCACTCCTGGTCGCTGGGCACATGCCACCCATTTGGACAAACACCCTGAACTCCACTGGGCACAGAAGTTGAAGAGAAACAACCACCCATCACTGCGGGCCAATTATACAGAAAACCATATGTACCGCCATAACAATATGGCGTTGTGGTAGATGAAGAACTGCCTGTAGATATAGCAGTTCCATCAGCATACCTGCTAGTTTTTAAATTCTCCTTCATCCAGCATTGCTCACCAATTTGCACAGTATTGTATATGTTACTATCCACATCCATTACGGTAGCGACGCCCTTACAGGGCTTGCCATCATTACCAATATCGCCTTGTCCAGAGCCACCACTTTCGCCAATTTGTTCTTTCAAACTATCTACTGTATTTTGCAACTTGGCTAATTGTGAAACCAATTGGCAATAAGAAAGATTGTCGCACTCCTTGTTGGAAATATAGCCTGCATCGTTTGTAAACGCACTCACTTCTGTGGGAACTTGCGGAATTTCAGGTTTGTTACTCAAATCATTATAATCACCGCTAAAAGCGTTGGTGGTGTTGCCAGCGTAGAGGGCGTAGGGTACGCTCAGCAGCTGTTGTGCGCCTACGAGCGTGTAGTTGCTACCGCCAGTAATGTCGGTTTCGGTTTTAAGGAAATAGGGACCATTGGCCCAATCAATGGCAGCCATATCACCACCGACAACGGAGCCTTCGCCAATGGTTAGGGTTAGCAAGCCGTTGGCATTGGTGCTCTGGCGGTGCGTTTCACAATACACGGCCACGCCTTCTGTGCTGTTTTTCAGTATGCTCACACGCACACCCACAGGCGCATTGCGCACCAGATTACCCGCAGCGTCACGAATCACGCCTTGGTATGAGAATTTCTGTGGAACTTGTGCCAACAATATTGTCGTTGCCACTAATAAAGCTAAGGTTGTAAGGATTCTTTTCATTTTAAGATTTAATTGTGTTTTGTGTTGTTCATTCAATATTTTACTATAAAAATTTTAATCGCGGAGACAACGGACTGAACGATAATAGGCCCTTTGATCTTTCCATTGTGTATGGTCTATAAAACATAAATTAAAAGAATATGGCACTCTTTGTGAGTCCTTCTCAAATGCTATCGTAGAACTCCAAAAACAGGCATCAAAACCACCAGACTCGTAGCTGTAAGTGGTGCCATTTTGGTACCTGCACCCAACTGGGAGAGCAGAAAAACCCACTGAATTATAACCAACAGCTTGATTAGCAATAAATAAATTCACATCTTCTGAAAGCAAAGCGTTTGCCATATTTAAATATGGGTATTTATTATGTAAATAGTTTGAAAGTTGAATCCATTCTTGTTTACTTGGCACATGCCAACCAATAGGACAAACGCCTTGTACACCGCTTGGAATACTATCAGAAGAACAATCTCTTGTTGCAGCATACCAATTGTATAATAAACCACCATTTCTTATTTTATAATTTGGAGAGCAATAATATAAACCAGCACCACTATCCAATTTTTTCGTTATAGAAATTCCATCGGCGTACATCGTCGTCCTCAAATTCTCTTTCATCCAACATTGCTCACCAATTTGTACGGTATTATATGTATTACCATCTACATCTGTAACAGTTGGCGTGCCTGGACAAGGTTGAGCATCATTACCAACAGGTCCATGACCTGTGCCACCACCTTCCTGCACCTTTTCTTTTAAACTATCAACAGTGTTTTGCAATTTGGTTAATTGTGAAACCAATTGACAGTATGAAAGATTGTCGCACTCCTTGTTGGAAATATAGCCCGCATCGTTTGTAAAAGCACTCACATCTGTGGGTACTTGGGGAATCTCCGGCTTATTGCTCAAATCGTTGTAATCGCCGCTGAAAGCGTTGGTAGTACTGCCAGCGTAAAGGGCGTAGGGCACGCTCAGCAGTTGTTGGGCGCCTACCAGCGTGTAGTTGCTACCGCCTGTAATGTCGGTCTCAGTTTTAAGAAAATAGGGGCCATCGGCCCAATCAATAGCGGCCATCTCGCCTCCGACCACGGTGCCGTTGCCAATGGTTAGGGTTAGCAAGCCGTTGGCATTGGTGGTTTGTCGGTGCGTTTCACAATACACGGCCACGCCTTCTGTGCTGTTTTTCAGTATGCTCACACGCACACCCACAGGCGCATTGCGCACCAGATTTCCAGCAGCGTCACGGATTACGCCTTGGTATGAGAATTTCTGCGGAGCTTGGGCCAACAACATCGTCGTTGCCACTAATAAGGCTAATGTTATAAGGATTTTTTTCATCTTGGTATTTATTTATTAAGTTTCTCGTTATTCTTAATAATTTTTCTCTAATCATGAATACAACGAACAGAATGAGACGACGTCAATGCGACTATCGCCACATTTAAATCCGCATTGTTATAACTGAGTGAATATGCATACATCCCCGTTGTGTCCTTTTGAGTTATACTCCAAAAAGAGGCAGAGGCACCCGTGTCAGATCCTTGCCCCGTAGCTGAGCGATAAGCCGTTGGCAGAGCCGAAAAGCCACTAGTATTTGTACGGTCATCGTTACATCCGTGGGAATAATCATATGCCCAGTGTCCCACCTTCATAGACGCTGCGATGCTCTTTTTACCACATAAAAACCGTTCGTTCGAAACCAAATAATCTGATAATTGTTGCCATTCAACACGGCTGGGCATATGCCAACCATCAGGACAGACACTTTGTATTTTTACAGAATCATTGATAATTGGCGAATTATAAATTACTGAATTACCAGTATAAATTAAACCATTTGAAGCATTGTTGGCAGAACTTTCGTTAAAATAAAAGGCGCTTGGTTGTTGAACATCCATTATAACATTTCCATCTGCATAGTGTTCTGCTCGAAGATTTTCTTTCATCCAACACTGTTCCCCTATCTGCACGGTATAATACATATTCCCATCGTAATCGGTCACTTGCGGCACACCTGTACAAGGCCAAGAATCTTTTATGGTTTCTTTTGTGTCAAACTGTATTACCGCTCCATACGCTACACCTTCACTATTGGAAGCATAAGCTCTTACATAATATGTGCTATTAGGCAACAAATAACCCATCATACAGGTGTATTCGCCTAACGATTTGTTATCACTCATCACATATTCATCGGCCAAGGTCGGATTAGAATTTGTACTATAACATATGCCGCATTCTGTAATATGACTTCTTCCTAAAAACAATATTTCCGATTTTACAAATCTTGTTTGCGTGTCAATTTCGAGAGTATTCACCAACGGCAACAACAATTGCTCAATCTTAGCAGAATGAAGACTGTCACTACCATATCCACCACCTTCCTGCACTTTTTCTTTCAAACTATCAACCATATTTTGCAATTTGGTTAATTGTGAAACCAATTGGCAGTATGAAAGATTGTCGCACTCCTTGTTGGAAATATAGCCAGCATCGTTTGTAAACGCACTTACCTCTGTTGGCACTTCGGGAATCTCGGGTTTGTTACTCAAATCGTTGTAATCTCCGCTGAAAGCGTTGGTGGTGTTGCCAGCGTAGAGGGCGTAGGGTACGCTCAGCAGTTGCTGGGCACCTACTAACGTATAGTTGCTACCGCCTGTAATGTCGGTTTCTGTTTTAAGGAAATAGGGACCATCGGCCCAATCAATGGCGGCCATATCACCACCCACCACGGTACCGTCGCCAATGGTAAGGGTTAGCAAACCGTTGGCATTGGTGGTTTGTCGGTGCGTTTCGCAATAGACGGCCACGCCTTCTGTGCTGTTTTTCAGCAAGCTCACACGCACACCCACAGGCGCATTGCGCACCAGATTTCCAGCAGCATCACGTATCACGCCCTGGTATGAGAATTTTTGCGGGGCTTGGGCCAACAACATCATTGTTGCCACTAATAAGGCTAAGGTTGTAAGGATTTTTTTCATTTGGATTGGTTATTGATGTTAAATAAAATTTTGCATTATAGTTAAAGCGCATATTTTAATCGCGGAGGCAACGAACGGAATGGCCCCCAAGTTCGTCATAGTTAGTATAATTATAACCTACATCTGGCAGACTGTTAAAGATAAATATTACATATGCATCATACATGTCTTTATCATATTCTGTTGAACTCCAAAAACCAGCCGATTTGCCAAAAGACTTGTACCTTCCATCCATTCCTTCATAGTACCCCGTAGGAAGAGCTGAAAAACCTGTAGCATTATTACTACTCGGATTTGTGCCCACATCACACCCTGCATTACCACCTTCCCAATCCAATGTTGAAGCTAAGGATTGAGCAATATAGTTATTACCTCCTGAAACACAGAGATATTTATTTTGGCCGCTTACATAATCTGTTAATTGTCTCCATTCTGCTTCACTCGGCACATGCCACCCCGTGGGGCAAACACCTTGAACGCCGCTGGGGTTAGCACTGCTGGAAGATGCGTTGCGCATCACCGCCTTCCAGTTGTACAATAGACCATAGCTATCTTTGGTGGAAGAATCATTATTTGGATAATACCAATACGCTGCTGTACTGGAAGTAGAACTACCTCGATCTATACCCGTTCTATCGGCGTATTTGGTGGTACGCAAATTCTCCTTCATCCAACACTGGTTGCCAATTTGAACGGTATTGTATGTGTTGCCATCTACATCCTTTACAGTACCACATGCTTCTCCATCCGTATGTTCTTCGTTTTTGAGACAACGAACGGAAAAGCAATTGCTCGTAGGAGCTTCATTCTTATTCACTGTGGTTCCACTATAACTGAACCATCGATAATATACTTTATCTGTATTTAGGCTAGTTGTACTCCAAAAGTGGACTCTAGAACCGAAATTGCTGTAACCATCATGCCAACTACCAGCAGGGAATGCACAAAAACCCGTAACATTATTGGTATGAGACACATAACCCGGTGTTCCACTTACACTGCTCACTTCCCATCCTGATGAAGAAGCTAAGGCTTTTGTAATACTACTATTTTGGATATTACCTGTTTCTATTTGATATTCAACATAATTCAACAACTCTTGCCACTCGTTATCACTCGGAACGTGCCATCCAATAGGACAAATGCCCAACATCGCATCTGACCAAAAATACAAATACCCATAAGAAGCCACATTGCTTTCTTGACCATTTGGAGCAAAAATATTTTCAATATCTGTACCATCCGTATGTTTAGTAGTTCTCAAATTTTCTTTCATCCAACACTGTTCACCAATTTGTACAGTATTATAGGTATTGCCATCCACATCTGTTATTGTTGCCATTCCCTTACATGGTTTACCGTCATTATTATTTCCGCCTTGTCCTGAGCCACCTCCTTCGCCAATCTGCTCCTTCAAACTATCTATCTGCTGCTGCATTGCGTCCAATCGGGCGGCAAGGTTGGCCTCCGTCAAATATTTTGCGTCGTTCTCAAAAGCAGAAACTTTTGTCGGTTTGTTTAAAATTTCGGCTACGCCTTCGGTGGCTTTCCAGTCAGCATTTACTTGGGCGGCGGGAATCTCGGGCTTATTACTCAAATCGTTGTAATCGCCGCTAAAACCGTTGGTGGTGGTGCCGGCGTAGAGGGCGTAGGGCACGCTCAATAGCTGTTGGGCACCTACCAGCGTGTAGTTGCTACCGCCAGTAATGTCGGTCTCTGTTTTGAGAAAATAGGGACCATCGGCCCAATCAATGGCAGCCATATCGCCACCCACTACGGTGCCGTCACCAATGGTAAGGGTTAGCAGGCCGTTGGCATTGGTGCTCTGGCGGTGCGTTTCGCAATATACAGCCACACCGTCAGCACTGGCTTTCAGCAAGCTAACACGCACACCCACAGGCGCATTGCGCACCAAATTGCCCGCAGCGTCGCGTATCACGCCTTGGTAGGAGAATTTTTGCGGTACTTGCGCCAACAGAACCGTCGTTGCTACTAATAAAGCTAAAGTTGTAAGGATTTTTTTCATTTGGGTTTGTTATTGATGTTAATTAAAATTTGCATTATAGTTAAAGCGCGTATTCTAATTGCGAAGGCAACGAACGGAATATGCAAAGTAATTTGTATTAGAAAGAGTGTATCCCAATCCTGCAAAAGCGTTATCATAATATATAGTCATCTTGTAGTTACCACAATTATTTCGTACTGGCATAGATGCCGTCCAAAAATCGGTATAGTATCCATAATCAATATGATACCCATTATAAGCACCAGCAGGCAAAGCGGAAAAGCCACTAGCATTATTAGTTGAAAGATTATTGCCAACAGCAAAATCATTTGAGGTCGCTGCCCATGCGACCTTTGCTGATAATGATTTGCCAATACCACATGGTTCCGTTCCTAATGCATAGTGATTGTTACAATAATCTACTAATTCATCATATTCTATTTTTGAAGGAACATGCCAACCATCAGGACAAACTCCTTGAGGCCCTACTGGGTCTGTTTCTCCACAAGATGCACTTCGAGTAGTAGCAATACAATTATACAAATATCCATAAGTAGGTACAGTTGAAGTATCATTGTTAGGTATATATCTGTATGGTGTTGTTAAACTTGTATTGTTTCCAATATTTATATCTGTACCATCTGCATATTTCGTTGTACGAAGATTCTCCTTCATCCAACATTGGTTGCCAATTTGCACTGTATTGTATGTATTACCGTCAACATCCGTAAGCGTTGGCATGTCGGGGCAGGGCTGTCCTCCGTCTTGTTTCCCAGTATTCGTTTCATCGCGAAGACAGCGAACGGAACAATGATCGTACTTTTTATTGTAAGAAGGGTCGGAGCGGCTCATTATGGCACTCTGATAACCTAAAAAGCGTGCATAAGCATAATCTGAACCGTGTTCTGTAGCACTCCAAAATTTGGCATAGTAGTAAAAACTATTATTGCCTTCAGAATGGCCTGCGGGAACGGCTGAAAATCCTGTTGCATTATTACTGCTTAAATCGTTACCTATGGCACACGTATTGGTACTGCTTTCCCAGTAGGAGGTTGAAGCCATTGCTTTTGCTATATTTGTGCTATTCGAATTACACAAAAAGTCACTGGATGAGCTTACATAATCTGTTAATTGTGTCCACTCGGCATCGCTCGGAACATGCCAGCCTGTAGGACAAATACCTTGCACTCCACTGGGATTACTATTACTGCTTGATGAATAGTTCATTACAGCTTTCCAATTGTAAAGTAATCCAAATTCTGGTTTAGTAGTATAATAATTATTGGGATAATACCAACTAGCCATTGTGGTAGAAGCACCTGGTCCACGGATAGATGTTCCATCAGCAAACTTTGTGGTTTTCAAATTTTCTTTCATCCAACATTGCTCACCAATTTGTACAGTATTGTATGTATTGCCGTCTATATCAGTAACTGTAGGAGTGCCTGGACACGGTTGGGGTTGAGGTTTGGACAAGGTAGTAAAACTCACCTCTTCTCCATAAGTTGTACCATTACTGTTAGTTGCATAAGCCCGCACATAATATGTGGTGTTATAAATCAACCCTGTAATACTACTGGTAAAGTTTCCCAAGGCATTTCCATCTGTAGTATGGTTATCCTCAATAGTAGGATTATGCGATGTGCTCCAGCATACGCCACGAGCTGTAATGGTAGCATTCTCCGTAGAGGTGACACTGCCACCGCCAACTGCAGTAGTGGACGTTATATTGCTAACTTCTGTGGTTTTAACTTCTAACTGTCCGTAGTCATCGCGTTTTTCAAGCTTGAAGTTTTGAGCTTCAATAACATATGGAACTTCGCTAATCGTTTCCGTTTGCAAGTTGTCTATAGCATTCCAAAATGTTCCCTCTCCTTTTAAGGATATCGTTAAAGAGACAGGGTCGAAATAGGTGATTTCAATATTAGCCACCCCCATAGATTTGGGGCCATTACCCGCCCAATAATCAGCCATATTTTTAATAAGCTGACCGCTCATATTCAGATTAAAGGCCTTAGCATAATAGTACATCATAAACAAATGACTATCATTAGAGTTATTGTGCTGTCCCGTTTCGGCTGTTACCGTGAAATATAACATAGGAAATTGTGACGTTGGCTTTTCTGGTGCTACATTGACAAACAACATTTGAGTGCCATCGCCACTGGTTGTCACTCCGCATTCCGACCAACCAACATTCCATTGCTGCATATCGCCAAATGTAATTACAAAGTCACCGTCTGCCACTGCGACATCTGTAGTTGTAAATACAAATTCTTCGCCATAACTAATTCCAATTGAATTCTTTGCGTATGCCCTTACATAATAGGTTGTATTGGGGTCCAAATCCGTAATCGTACTTGTAAATATGCCTATGCTATTGCCATCTGTAGTATAACCATGATCCGACTTGGCTACATCTTTACTATCTCTATACACCATGACAAAGGTATGTATGTCATTCCCCACATCAAATGTCCAGCTTATTTTGAGTTGTTTCCCAGTTAATTCTATAATCTTGCAATTCTCAAGTTCTTCATCTAATGCATTACCTGTGGCATCATACAAAAAAGGTAATTGCATATAAAGAATTTGAGGATCTTCTTGGTTATCAAAATACCAGCGAGCTGAAACAACATCATCTTGCAGACCTTCTCCTTCCGCACACTTGATATTGGTTTCAATACGCTCTCTTCCACCAGATTCGAAATACAGAATATCATCTTGTTCACAGGAGTAAAGGTAATCCATCAAGTCTGAAATAATGGCGCCGTTGGACATCTGTAAAGCAGGAGTAATGGATCCTTCTGCCAACTTCCAACCATGACTTGTCAAGAAAACAGTCTTATTTACGGTATTTTCTGATACTATTGGATGAGGATTTGTGCTCCAACATACACCACATGTTAATTCACTATAATCTCCACCTGA